>Ga0224522_1000003_pt1 | contig 287585 bp, 273 predicted proteins | sample CFST25metaG_FD_182733 | JGI IMG/M metagenome (GOLD analysis project Ga0224522, IMG submission 182733) | Peat soil microbial communities from Stordalen Mire, Sweden - C.F.S.T25 | ecosystem: Environmental > Terrestrial > Soil > Wetlands > Peat | place: Sweden: Norrbotten County, Stordalen Mire...
TAGCGAAAGAGGATTTCTATATTAAAACTAAATTTAATCAACTCAACAACTTCCGGCCCCTCGTCCCGAATCCCGATAAATCGGGACTACCAACTGCGCCACACCCCGCATTGTCCTCCGTAGCTTTCGCGAAAGAGGATTTCTATATTAAAACTAAATTTAATCAACTCAACAACTTCCGGCCCCTCGTCCCGAATCCCGATAAATCGGGACTACCAACTGCGCCACACCCCGCATTGTCCTCCATAGCTTTAGCGAAAGAGGATTTCTATATTAAAACTAAATTTAATCAACTCAACAACTTCCGGCCCCTCGTCCCGAATCCCGATAAATCGGGACTACCAACTGCGCCACACCCCGCATTGTCCTCCCTTGTTTTAGCGAAGGATTAATCTTAATTTCCGACTCTGAATGGCTACAGAAAGAGTACAAAAATAATCAATCTCTCATCATTACAAAAAGAATTTTAAATTACTCCAATGCATCAGCTTGTTTTAATTAACCGGTCTCTCTGATATAAAAACAGAGCTTAAGAAGATTTACCGGCAATTCTTTCAAAAGGTCTGGAGAGAATCTGTTCACCCTCATGAAAGAACAAATTGAAATATTGTGACTATCCCTGAACTTTATGCCTTAAAAGAATGTTTAGAGGTAGAAAAAGTAAATAAATGAAAACACAACCAATCCCGAAAGGATATAATACGCTGACTCCCTATATAACATTCAGAGGCGCTGAAAAAGCTATTGAGTTTTACAAAAAAGCTTTCGGCGCAAAAGAAGTCGGCAGGATTACTATGGCAGACGGACCCTTTTGGACTCAGATGGACTATAATGACCCATATTGAAAATGTTTCGTTTTCGGAAATGCAAAAACGGATAGATACAATATTTAAATAAGACTTCTGAGTCACCATTTTAGTTTCCCGTTTCGAAATTCGATTCCTAACACCTTCCATCCATGTGTTTCATCCTTTGAATATTCTTGAAAAGTCGAGATAACTTAGTAATGAAACAACAAAAAAGACGATCAGACTATATATATGAAAGTTGGAGAGAAAGTTTTGTGCATCCGGGGTAAAATTGCACATTAAAACAGGAAAAGCATAAGGCATATAAACGACGCTTTCCCAATTTCCTATAACCATTGTGACAGCAATAATCAAACCTGCCAGTCCGATTCCAATATTCAAAAAAAGATTCTTTAAACGGAAACTTAGCCAGAAATGAATGGCCATAACTGCTGACACAGAAATAAATGATCTGGCAATGAATGAAGCAATTCCTGATTGAATGTAATGATAAGAATAGGAAGGGATGTACTTTAAGAAATTAAACTCACTTTTCCATAAACCTAAAATTACTCCTCCGGTTAAAAAGAAAAAAACCACCAGGATGTAAAACAGGATCATCAGACAAATTAAAACCAGGTACTTCCTGAAAAATATTTTGCTTTTGGATACCGGTAACACAAAGATGTGCTTCCATGCATTGGATTTATGCTCAATATTTAACAGGAGAGCAATAAGCAGGACAATCAATAACGGAAGAAAGGTAAAATGGACACTGTTAAACCCGTTTCTGAGATATTCATGCCATGGATTTACACCCGGTTGAGGAATATATTTTTTCCAGTTGTATATATAATTCAGTAGTAAGAAAAAGGGAATAAACGCCGCTCCAAGGATGACCAGCCATAAAGCAAAAGTGCTTTTGATCTTTATCAATTCAGCACGAAAGGTTAAGATAAAGTTTTTCATTATATAAATTTTTAGGTTTGGATTAAAAAGTTATGAATTTACAGACGGTTCATAATGATCTGTTTACTTGAAATTCTTCTGTTATGCCTAAAAAAAGTTGTTCCAGATCTTTGTGTTCAATGAAAGCCATATATATGTCTATTTTATTTTTTACCAGATCACTGATAATCAGGGCAACCTGATTTTTTGAGCAACCTTTAACTATCAACTCATTCTTAAAAATTTTAACAGGGTATCTGTTACCGAGGTATTCAAGAGCTTCCTGGTTATTATTTGTTTCAAGATGGAATTCACATTGAACTGCATGAATTTCCCTGAGTTCACTTATCGTTCCCTGGAATATCATTTCGCCCGCGTTAATTATCCCGATGTGTGTTACCATCTTTTCGATTTCGGACAACAGATGACTTGAAAGGAAAATGGTTGTCCCTGATTCTCTGTTCAGGTTCTTCAGTAATTCACGGATTTCAACTATTCCCTTAGGATCCAATCCATTTACAGGTTCATCGAGAATCAACAGTTCAGGTTCACCAAGAAGAGCAAGAGCCAGGCCAAGTCGCTGCTTCATTCCCATCGAATACTGGCTTACTTTTCTCCCAGAAACTTCTGATAATTTTACCTTTTCCAGGACCTCAGCGACTTTCTTCCTGCTGAGCTTTCTGACCAAACGGATTATTTCCAGATTGTCATATCCTGAAAGATGCTCATATAAAGAAGGATGTTCAATCAATGAGCCGGTCCTGGATAATATTTCAGGTCTGTTATCACTCATTGTCCTGTTAAAAAGCTGTATCTTATTTTCAGGTGTATTCAACAACCCCAGAAGCAGTCTTATTGTTGTGGTTTTTCCTGCACCATTTGCTCCTAAAAAGCCATAGATTGATCCTCTCTCTACTTTTAAGCTTATGTTTTTGAGCACCTTTACCTTTTCATTAAACCCAAATTCAAGATTTTGTGTTTCAATAATTACTTCTTTTGTATTTTGCATAATGCTATGTATATTTAATTTTCACCTCATTTAACTGCGAATATCATTCATCATTCTTACAATGAAAAAGATTCAGGACAGACGATATCAGATGGATGACAGAATATCTATTTTTGAGGTCGAGCATAATTTTATAGTTTAATGTAACATTACTTACCTATTCAACTATTGAGACAGCTACAAAATATTGCCACAGAGGTATTTGAAAGTAAGGTTGCAATTCATGTTATCTTCATACTTATCTTTCTTGGTTTCTTTTGTTCTCCGGCTATTTTCAGTGGCAGTCCGGTTTCGAGGATCTTAAACATGATAATACCGGGCATATTCTTTCTGATTTGCATCTATTCGGGACGATTTATTTGCAGAAGATGGTTAATGACAACCCGGCTTATTAGTTATGTGGTGAACGCAACGATTGCAATACTCATTTTTTCAGTTATTGGCGTTCTTGAGTTAAATCATTTTTCCAGGAATCATAGTGCAGTTATGGTAATTGCCATTGTTTGTGTTGTTGTTGGATTTTTCATGCTTGGTACATTTCTCTCAATAACACGGACTACAATACTCCGGCAGATCAGGGAAGTCACGATTGTTCAGCAGCAGCGCGAAAGTGAATTAAAATTATTAAGGTCTCAATTAAGCCCTCATTTTCTTTTTAATGTTTTGAATAACCTGTATGGCCTTTCTATCAGGCAGGATCAGAAAGTGCCCCGGTTAATACTTAAGCTGTCAGATTTACTACGTTATTCAATTTATGACACGAACCGCGATTTTGTTCCATTGACCAGTGAATTGGCTTATATCGACAACTATATTGAACTTGAAAGCACTCGTATCGGAGATAATCTCAGATTGGAATCAAATATTCAAAAGAGAGACATAGAAGGCATCATAATTGCCCCTATGATTCTGATTGTCTTTGTAGAAAATGCCTTCAAGCATTCAAAACATACCTTGGTCCAGGATATTCAGATAAAAATTGACTCACATATATCTGGTGACAACCTCGTATTTGAAATCAAAAACAATTATTCTGATGTACCTGGTAAACAGAACATCAAAGAAGGGTCAGGCATGGGGTTTGCTGTCACTATGAAACGTCTTGAGTTATTATACCCTGGGAATTATTCACTGGAAACAGTCAGGAAGAATGGATATTACACAGTAAAACTTCAACTCAAAATAAAATGAACACATTCAATTGTCTGATTGTGGATGATGAACCAGTAGCACGAGATATAATTATCAGCTACTGTGATAATCTTCCTCATATTCATGTTGTAGCTGTTTGCGGAAGTGCGCTGGAGGCAAAAACATTTCTTCAGGACAACCGTGTTGATATAATGTTTCTGGATATACACCTTCCCGTATTAGATGGTATAAGCTTATTAAATGTACTCAGGAATCCTCCACAGGTAATTTTTACAACAGCATACAGGGAATTTGCAGCGGATGCTTTTGATCTGTCGGCTTGCGATTACCTGGTTAAGCCATTTTCATTTGACAGATTTATTGTTGCTGTGGATAAGGCGATTGAAAACTTAAATTCCCTTGAGAAAAAAGTCATGATTAATGATGCAAACGAAGGGAACTATCTCTTTATCAAAGCAGACGGCAAAATTTATAAAATTGAATATGACGAATTGCTTTATGCTGAAGCACAGGGAAATTATACAAAAATAGTCACAGAGAGGCGTCTCATTACTCCAGCCTTAACATTTACAAATCTTGAAAAGATGCTGCCGGCTACTCATTTCACAAGAGTTCACCGGTCATTCATAATAAACCGGTCGAAGATAGATCACATCGAGGGAAATCGTCTGTTTATTAATAAATCTGAAATATCGATAGGCAGTAACTACAGGGAGAGCTTTCTCAAAAGCATCGGATTATAAGAGGAGTGCTCGCTGCTTACGGTCCTGCAGTCCTGCAGTCTTATATCTAGCCTCTAAAGCATTTATAGACTTCCTAAAGGCCGTTGCACCTTTGTTTATCTGTCTTTTTTATTTAAATTTGGTTTTCTGCGAGTATAATCTATAAATAATGAAGAAAGCATTAAATAAATCCATTTTCCTGTTATTACTCTTTAATACCTGGATTGGTTATTCCCAGACCAGTCATCCCGAACCTGTAACTCTTAAGATCGGATCAAAAGCTCCTGATTTCAGTCTTCCAGGAATAGATGGTAAAGCTTATAGTCTGAAAAGTTTTGAGAAAGCACCTGTATTGGTTATTATTTTCAGCTGTAATCATTGTCCTACTGCCCAGGCTTATGAAGACAGGATAATTGCGATAGAAAAAAATTACAGGTCCAAAGGTGTTTCTTTTGTGATGATTTCGCCAAACTCCACAGTGGCTTTGAATTATTCAGAGTTAGGCTATACCGATATGGGCGACAGTTTTGAGGAGATGAAACTGCGGGCAAAGGATAAAGGGTTTGCATTCCCTTATCTTTATGATGGTGATAATCAAAAATGTGCGCTGGCTTATGGTCCGGTTGCCACGCCGCATTGCTTTGTCTTTGACAAAAACCGTGTTTTGTGTTATGCGGGACGTGTTGACGGATCGGAAAAACCAGGTACAGGTAACGGTGAAGATCTTAGAAATGCCATCGATGAAGTACTTGCAGGGAAAACAGTTACAATCCCTGTAACCAAAGTATTTGGATGTTCAATTAAATGGTCGTGGAAAAGCGAGTATACTCAAAAGCTCTACAAACAGTGGGCTGAATTGCCGGTAACGCTTGAGAATATTGATATAAACGGGATTAAGGAACTGGTAAAAAACAGCTCCTCAGGTAAACTCAGATTAATAAATATCTGGGCCACCTGGTGTGGTCCATGTGTCACAGAATTTCCCGATCTTGTTATTATAGACAGAATGTATCGCGGACGGAAATTTGAATTTATTACAATCAGTGCAGATAAAGGGGCGAAAAAGCAAGATGTGCTCAGTTTCCTGAAACAGCACGAGGCTTCAAATAAGAACTATATTTTTAATAAGGATGATGTCTATCAGATGATTGAGGCAATTGACCCGGAGTGGCAGGGTGGTTTACCATATACCATGGTCATCGAGCCCGGAGGGAAAATCATTTATCGAAAACAGGATATTATTGATCCGGCGCAAATGAAAAAACTGATAGTCGATGATACGTATATTGGCAGATATTACTAGTCGAAAGAGTATCTCAGATATTTGCAATAGCGGTGCACTGAAAAGAAAGAAGGGGAGAGTGGGAGAAGGGGAGATTTGTCTCTGTGAACCTCTCCCGCGTTCGCGGGCCAAGTTGTGTAAGTTCTTACTGGATTTAGAAGCAGATATGTCTGAAAAATTATATTGATGCCTTTCGGCTTGCTGATGAGATCGGCGCCCTATTCTGTGTGAACATATCAGGTGCAAGGGACGAGAAATGGGATGGGCCATATGCCTGGCTCCTCAACTTCTCAACCTTAACCTCAACCTCAACCTTACGCCTCACACCTCACGCCTCATGCCTTTTCCCCTTGTGTCGTGTGTCATTTTTAAGATTACTTTTGCCTTTTATCTTATCCGTCATGTTCAGAAGGTATCTGTTTTTTTTAATGGTTATATTTTATTGCAATGCGCAGGCACAAACAAATTATATAATACATCCGGAATGCAGTGATACCATTACCAGTGATAAGCCATTAGTGATTTTTTTTACCGGTGATTCAGGGAGGAGCTTTTTTGATGAAAAACTAACCGACAGCTTATGTGCAAATAATATCCCTTTGATGTGCATTAATTCATATAAGTTTTTCCGCAAGCGCAAGACACCTCAGCAAACCCTGGATAGTATTATGCCTCACATTGATTATAATTTAAAAAAATATAATCGCCGGAAATTTATTTTTGCCGGTTATTCATTTGGATCTGAAGTGGTGCCCTTTCTTTACAATCTAATGAGTGATGAATGGAAAGACAAAGTGGAATTTATAGTATTGCTTTCCCCTTCTTACAACTCGGATTTCAAAATTCATATTTTTGACATGGTGGGTCTTAATAACAGGCGTTGGCCGTATGATGTATTGCATGAAATAATGAAAATTGACGATAAAAAGGTAATCGTGTTTTGGGGAGTAGATGAAAATAAGTTCGAAAAGAAACAATTTACAAAACATAATATTACCGTACATCGTTTGAAAGGCGGTCACAGACATATAGATGTAAAACCGGTTATAGAAGAAATTAATGATAGGATAGAAGAAGGCTTTACTGCTCCCGATTTTTCACCCCCAAACCCTCCAAGTGGGGCTTTAAAATCTCCTCTGCCGTAAGTCCCTAAGTCTCTTCGTTTTCTACTCACCCCTCCCCCCTGACGCCTCACGCCAGATGCCTGATGCCAGACACCTCACTCCACATACCTGACTCTCCTTTGTGCACTTGCGCCGTTGTGCCAACAATAACACATTTATGATGAAAATATTCATAAAGGCAACTTTAAACTATCACAGTTTGTGATACCATTTGATTATGAACAAATTACCCATACCAAAAGAAGAAAGTATTTCTAGCCTCATTTATATAATCCGTGGCGAAAAAGTGATGTTTGATTTTGATCTGGCAACGCTCTACAGTGTGGAGACCAGAACTTTAAAACAAGCTGTAAGAAGAAACATTAAGAGATTTCCTGACGATTTTATGTTTGTTTTAAATGCAAGTGAATGGAAGGAGGTTATCACAAATTGTGATAACCTCGGTGCAATTAAATATTCACCTTCAAGACCATTTGCATTTACAGAACAAGGGGTAGCAATGTTATCAAGTATATTGAACAGTGAAAGGGCGATTGCTGTAAATATTCAGATTATCAGGGTATTTACAAGAATGAGAACTAAGATTGACTCTCATAAAGATATTCTTAAGAAACTTGAAATGTTAGAAATGAAAGATATCGAGTTGGATGAAAAAGTATCTTTGATTTTTGAATATCTTAAAGAATTAGAACAATCAAAACAGGAAGAAACGGATTATAAACAACGCAACCGGATCGGATTTAAAACTAATTAATTCAAATTATTATGGATTCAGAAGACGAAGAAGATGACCCTAAGCCTGAAAAACTTCCGATTTACCGGAAAGGAAAAGAGATTTTTGATATTGTAAATAAAATTGCTGCTCTTATCCCTGAAAACAATGAGTACCTTATGGAGGTTAAAGGTCAGATACTGTGTGATGCAGCGCTTCTGTCTGTAAAAGTTGCAGGTGCTGAGGCAGCTGGATTGTACGATCTCAAAATGGAAAATGCTGCCATAATTCGTAAAGCAGCGCGAGACCTGATGGTCCAGAATCATTCTCTCGACGCGTTTGGCTTTGAATATGTTGAATACTATCAGATCGTAAGAGACCTTATTGAAGAATACCGTCTTCTGTTTATAGACTGGGTGGCGGGATTTGACAAATGGGATTATATAATTGATCGTTGGGGACTGTTTAATCCTCCGGGTGTCGGTCCTTTCGATAAAGATCCGGACGATGATATTCCGTTTCATGGTTTTGATATGGATCGGACAGAATGATATGAATTCTATCTTTGAGCTCTGCACTTACATCTCGTCTCTACGCTCTATACTCACCTCTCATATCTCAATTGCCACCAGGACACTATGGCACAAGGTTTCACAAAGAGCTATCTCGTTGCACCTTGCCCCATGCACCTTGCCCTTGCCCTTGCCCTGCGCTCTGAGCCCTGAGCCCTGAGCCCTGAGCATTTCTCACACCTCATCCCTTTCCAATCATCTATCATCTATAATACATAATACATTCTTCCTGTTCGTCGTTCTCCTTTTTATATTTAGTGTGCAATAAAGTATTTAATCATAACTTTATAAGCTATTAACAGGCAAGGCATCACAGACACCGACCAGGAAATGAGCACCACTTTTATTACAAACGAACAATTATATAAACAAACTATCGAACCTATAGCAACGGCATCTTCCTTTGTTTGGATTGGTACCGCTGACATTAAAGATTTGCATGTGCATTACAAAGGCAAGGTTCAATCTTTTTTGGGTATGCTTGATAGTTTATTGAAAAAGAAAGTTGCCATCCGCCTTTTACATGCAAAAGAACCTGGTGCCAACTTTAGAAGAAGTTTTGACAAATACCCTTTGTTATGGGATAGCATGGAAAGGCAGTTATGCCCCAGAGTTCATTTCAAACACATCATCATCGATGGTAAATTTGCTTATTCCGGCTCTGCAAATCTTACCGGTGCAGGTTTAGGCATCAAAAGTCCAAATAACCGAAACTTTGAATCAGGGTTTATTACTACTGATCCGAAGGTTGTCCAGGCCATTATGAAGCAATTCGATGAAGTATGGCTGGGAAAATACTGTAAGAACTGTGGACGAAAGGATTTTTGTCAGGATCCTATTATTTGATCTATGATTTTAGAATTTAAATAAGCCCAGACTATAACACGGACAAAAAAACAAAAGGACCGCAAGACCTCAAGACCGCAGGACTGCATGACTAATTACCAGAACCCATAAACACTTTTCCTCCCCCCTGCCGCCCGACGCCTGATGCCTGATGCCTTCCCTATGGTAACAATTCCCCCCCAATCCTTATTAAACAGTGATTCTTAAAATGTTAGCGCTCGTTAGTCCTTTTTATTTTGTGACTGACGTGGCGTGAGCATGATTAACCTGATCGAAATTTACATAATCCAGCTCATTTTTTGCCTTTTTGCCCTGCGCCCTGCGCCCTTGCTCCTTATATTGTGACTGATGGGGCGTAAGCATCTTAAAAACAAGGAGAAAGGAAAAACTAGAAAGTTGAAAGTAAAGCTGATTTACAACTTTCTCCTTTAGCCTTTATTTATCTTCTTCACCACTCTTTCGGGAAGGCAGAAAATCGTAAGATATTTGATTATATTGACAAGTTAGCTGGAATGGCACACAAATTTGGGACCTCGGCACCAATAGAAACTTTTACAATTCAAATCTGTTATTGAATAGATATAGAATACCTTGTAGTTATTTTTCTAAGCAATATTTTTAATCCCAGTATAGGTTTTTGATTTAATAAAAGAAATTCGCAACTTTGCAGTAACAATTTTATGGCTATGACAACAAGGGAAGTAAGAGATTTTAAAAAGGTTATAAAAGCTAAAACTAAGATTGTCTCAAAATCTAAGTCTAGTGCCAGAGCACTTCTTATTTCTAGTGGTATAATTACTTCCAGAGGTAATTTGACCAAGTCCTATTCCAATCTATGTATACAACCAAAACAGGATTAATCCTTGGATTTCATGGTTGTGATGAATCCATTGTTGATAATATTCTTTTAGGGAAAGAAGATCTGAAACAAAGTGACAATACTTATGATTGGTTAGGTCATGGTATTTATTTTTGGGAGAATAGCCCATCAAGAGCTCTTGAATTTGCAAGATTTCTCAGGGATCATCCACAAAAAGCAAAAAATCCTATTAAAACACCTGCAGTTATTGGGGCAGTAATTGACCTTGGTTATTGTCTTGATTTTACTGATTACGCAAACCTACAATTATTAAAAGATGGATATGACCTTTTAATGACAGCAATTTCAAAGTCGGGAATCAAATTAGCAAACAAACCTATTGGAGAGAATAGAGATCTCCTTCTTAGAGACTTAGATTGTGCCGTTATTGAAACATTACATTCACTGAGATCTCCTAATTCTGAATTAAGATCATTTGATTCTGTAAGAGGTGTATTTTGGGAAGGAGATGATATCTATCCAAATGCTGGATTCAAAGAGAAAAACCATATTCAGATTTGTATTCGAAACAAAAACTGTATAAAAGGATATTTTGCTCCAAGACAGATTAACTCTGATTATTCTAAAGTTTAAAATCACTCCAGCTAATACGGACGGTATAATTAATTATCTCACCATTGCTGCGCAATGGATTCGATGAGCTCGTCGCCCGCTGACGCGGTCTCCTCGGTTGGCTTCCCGCTTCGCTTTCTTACCCGAGAGAAATTCGTTATATCATGACATCGGCTACGCGGGACGCGGTCGGCAGCCCGGACAACTTCTTAATAGGCCCCCAAAGTCTATGCGAGAAAACATCTACCAACTTATTATATCTTATTGCACCCGGACAGATTCTTCTACCGTGACAAAGTCAATAGGGCTGCCGGCCTTTGCTCCGTTGTCATGGTTTTGCGTCGCCACTTAGACAGTTTTACCGTGGCGTGACAAATCCTGCCAATCTATCGGGACTCAGCCATCTGGACAACTTTATCGTGTCATGGAAATCCTGTCCACTTATTGGGACTTTGCAAAAACGTATGCCAACCCTGATACGGTCGGCAACTCATTAAACGGCCGGGCCGTTAGCATTCATGGGGAGCCTGCCACTTTACAATAACCAAAAAACCTTAACATGAAACGTAAACCTTCTGAATTTGCTGTGAATTCCTTCGCATCCATGATGTCGGTACTACAATATGATGATCTTGACATGATTTCATCACAGAATATTTTTAATGAGGATTATCCATGTCATATTTATATGATTTGTAGGAGACCGAGAGTAATTATCGTGCCTGAAATGTTTCAAAGTGTTGATGATTCTTTGTCATTGACATTCAATATTCAGAAAAAAGATGGATTTGAGAAGAGAGAAGTTAAAGTCAATAATCCTTTTGGTACTGACCAAGCTCTAATTGAAACCAAATATCCGTATAACACCTTCGTTCTCAAATGCAAAGGTGATGAAATAATAATTAAATCAGCTTCACTATTGCAAAATTTCCCAAGACACCATTTTGAAGGTGACTTTCTTGATTTAGAAGTATTATACATTGGTCAATCATATGGTATAGATGGAGCAAGGACTGCTCCAGACAGACTAAAAAAACATGAAACTTTACAAGCTATTTATGCGGAAGCTTTACAAAAAAATCCAGATCAAGAAATCTGGTTGCTGCTACTCTCATTTGAGCAAATCGGAATATCAATGTTCGATGGGAGAACGAAATTTTCTGAAGATGAAATAGAGAAAGACAAACCAAGAGCATTTGAATTCTTTAAAGCTTTCTCAAATGGAGGAATAACTGAACAGCAATTCATTAATTTTACTGAAGCAGCATTAATTCGTTATTTCAGGCCACCTTTTAATAAAGAATATAAAGATACCTTTCCAAGTCCTGCTCATAAGACGTATAAAGAATGTTACGATTTGGATATCAATTCAGTTTGTTTTGAGTTAGGAACTATTGATTCTATCAATATTATGATCTATTCTGACCAAATAGAAAAATGCCCTATTCACTTTGGGAATTTTCTCCTTCATAGTAAAGAGGAAAGGGTCAGTATGTTTGACTTTAGCAATTTTTATTAATCATAAAATAAAGTGCACAAGAGCCAAACTAAAGGACTTTTAAATATTAAACTTAAAAATGGCACGAAATGCTAACTCGGACGGTTTAATTAATTGACTTCATCGAGCTCAGACCGGAAAAATTTTCAGAATGCTACGCAAAATAATTTCTAGTCGGTCCTCGGTTGCCTTCCGCAGCCCGGACAGCTTAGTAATCAGCCCCATAAGTCTATGCTTTCAAAATCATTTCAACTTATCAAAATTTCGGCACTGTGACTAATCCTGCTGCAGGACAAAGCAAATAGAACTGCCTTATTTTGAGTATGCTTTTCATGCATTTCTGACTTATGATCTGGAGGTCATGGCAAAACTGTTAAGAAAGATTGGATGGGATAAAGGCCTTTTAATTGCTTACGAATCCTTTTCAATAGTTAAAAGATCAAAATAATAAAAGATAAAATATGATTAGCTCTTTTGCAAGGCATACAAAATTGCTGAACAAATCAGCGCTTTTTAAACTATTTTAATTTTCTATGCTTTCTTACCTTTGCTGAATGGTAGATGTACATAATAAAGAGACAAGAAGTTATAACATGAGCCAGATCAAAGGGAAAAACACTAAACCTGAGATTATGGTCAGGAAATTTCTGTTTGCTAAAGGATTGCGATTTAGACTACATTCAAAAAAACTACCTGGTAAACCTGATATTGTTTTGCCCAAATATAAAATAGTAATTTTTATTCATGGCTGTTTCTGGCATGGTCACGAAGATTGCAGATACTTTGTTGTGCCAAAAACAAGAACAGAATGGTGGATAGCTAAAATTGTTCAAAATAAGAAATTGGATATTGAAAACTATCTAAAACTGACCAACCTGGGGTGGAAAGTAATTACTATATTTGAGTGTAAACTGAGGAAGGAATTTAGAGAGAGTACCTTAAATGAGCTTATCACCAACATATATTGATCTTTTTGCCGGAGCGGGAGGATTATCAGAGGGATTTATAAGGGCAGGCTACAAACCATTAGCACATGTTGAGAACGATAAAGCAGCATGTTTCACACTTAAAACAAGACTTGCTTATCATTATCTTAATAACATCAAGAATCTAGAACCCTACATTGAATACCTGAAGGGTACTATAAGTCGGGCTAAGCTCTATTCGTATATTCCGGAAGAAATACTTCTATCAGTAATCAATAGAACAATTGGACCAGATAATGCGATTATTTTCGATGAGATTGATAAATTATTAAATAAAAGGAAAGTTGATCTTATAATTGGCGGGCCTCCTTGCCAGGCATATTCTTTGGTTGGAAGAGCCAGATCTAATGATGGGATGCGCAGTGATCCTCGAAATCATCTCTATGTTCAATATGCATGTTATCTTCAAAAATACAATCCAAAATATTTTGTGTTTGAGAATGTACTCGGAATAAAATCAGCAAAGCAGGGTACATATTTAAAAAACATTGAGAAACTCTTTCTAAAAAAGGGATATATAATGAAGCTATATACTCTTTCTGCAAATGATTTTGGTGTTTTACAAAATCGTAAGAGAATCATAATACTAGGCTGGCAAAAGGATATCAATATTAAATTACCTGACTTAGAAACTATCCGAATGGGTACAGATTTTAAAGTTGAAAGCATATTTAATGACTTACCGTCAATTAATGCTGGAGAAGGTGTTGATAAATTCATTAGTTATAGAACTGAGATCAATGAATATCTTGAACAGAAATCTATCAGAAATGGGATAGATGTTTTGACTCAGCATATAGCAAGACCACATACTGAACAGGATAAAAAGATATATCTAATTGCTGTAAATAAATGGAATAATAAAAGGCAAAGACTTGATTATAATGACCTCCCCGACATTTTAAAAACACATAAAAACAGACATTCTTTCTTTGATAGGTTTAAAGTTGTAGCATCAGACTTACCTTATTCACAAACTGTTGTTGCTCATATTGCCAAAGATGGCCATTACTATATCCACCCTGACTTGAATCAAAATCGTTCAATTTCTGTTCGAGAAGCAGCAAGACTTCAATCTTTTCCTGATGACTACTATTTTGAAGGTGTAAAAGATAGCTCAAATCGAACTGCTTCGTTCAAACAAATAGGAAATGCAGTTCCTCCTCTTATGGCCAATATTATAGCAAAAGAATTTAAATTTCTTTTTTAATGTTAGTAACACCAAATAGAACTTGCTGAATTAAGTGATTGATCATCGTCAATTTCAATCTCTGATGCAACACCCTGATCAAATTTATTATATGAAGTATTGACTTTTTAAGATATTAATCTAGCAATTATTTACAATGGCAGAGTATAAATCCAACATACCAAAAGCCGAGTTCCTAATGGGAGCTATGAGGTCTATGGGATATTCTTTTGAAGCAGCCATTGCAGATATAATTGACAATAGTATTAGTGCAGAGGCAAGAAATATTCTTATCAGATTTCCATCAGAACCATTTAATTGCATTATTTCAATTTTAGATGATGGAATTGGGATGGATAAGAAATCACTATTTCTTTCTATGAAATATGGCAGCAATTCAAGTGAAGAAGAAAGAAAAGAGAACGATCTGGGGCGTTTTGGGCTGGGAATGAAAGCTGCATCCCTATCCCAATGTAAGGTATTAACCGTTGCAAGTAAGCAAAATGGAATTATCTCAGCCTATCAATGGAATTATGATCTGATTCTTGATAAAAAAGAATGGTTAGTCATAGAATTAAATGATATAGAAATTTTGCAATTATATGGGATCGATAGATTAACGGTTAATAAATCCGGTACTTTAGTTATATGGGAAAATTTTGATGCTCTTGAAAAATCATATGGAGATATATTTACTTCATTGAATGAATATAAGATTAAGATTATCGACTATTTATCTCTGATTTTTCACCGATACCTGAATGATGAGAATGAAAAAAGATTACGAATCACTGTCAATAATTTTGAACTTAATGGGCTTGACCCGTTTTTAGAAAAGCATAAAAAGACGAATTTCAGGCAAGAATTTAAACTGGCTATTAAGGATTCACGAGGCATCGAACGATTTGTGTTCGTACAACCCTATGTACTACCCTATCAAAAAGACTTAACAAAAAGTGATTTAGACTCATTGGGAGGTATTACGAATCTCAGAACCAAGCAGGGATTTTACATTTACCGGAACCGTAGGTTGATTATATGGGGTACCTGGTTTGGACTGCCAAGAAATGAACTTACAAAAAACGCCCGTATACGTGTTGATATTCCTAATACATTGGATGACATATGGAATATCGACATAAAAAAGCAGAATGCATCTATTCCTAAATCAATTAAGAATAGTCTTACCAGTGCAGTAAGAGAGATTATGGAATTCTCAGTCAAAATTCAAAATCACAGAGGAAGGATAGCCAGAATAGACGATGGAATGGATTATATCTGGAATCGGGTTGAAGGACGTGAGGAAAAGTTTATGTATACCATCAATCGGGATAGCTGCATATTCAGACTTTTAAAAGACAATGTTGATGACGAATCAATGAGTCGTTTTGAAATGGTGCTGGAAGAGATTGAGAGAAGCGTTCCTTATCAACAAATATATATAGATATTTCTCAAAACATTGTTGATGAAACTGATGATACCGAACGATTAAAAGACATTGAGAACAAAGGATTAATGTGGGTTAAACATGTTGTAGAATTCGGCGAACTCACACAAAAGCAAGCTATCGATCAATTGTTTAAATCTGAGCCATTTTGTAAACATCCTGAATTGAAACAAAACTTTTTTAAGTATTTTGTGATATGACATTAAATTCAAGTAAAATAGACCTTATAGTTCGCATTATTCAGGACAGTGCTGCATTAGATGAGATTGATATATATGCTATTCCGGAGGAGAATGTAGACTCTATTATACATAAGGGATTAAGTAGGGCTGTTATAACAATTAACGAAGATGATTATATAAGAATCAAGAAAGAATTTGAGTATAAATGTCATATCCATCAAAAAGAGGGTATTAGCATTGTTGACGATTATTATGAGCATAGAGATTGGTATTCAACCAGATGTGAAGATGAAGGATACAATGAATTTTTCTGGAAAAGATTTAGGGATTATTTAATACGGGAGCAAAAACTGAATATCAATGTTGTAAATAATTTGGATAACAGTACCTTAAAAGATTTAATGAACTATTTGGGGGATCCACGTAGTGCATCCTCTTTTTTCAGACGTGGCTTGGTAATTGGAGATGTACAATCAGGTAAAACTTCTACCTATACGGGATTAATCTCGAAAGCAGCTGATGCAGGTTACAAAATTGTCATTTTACTTACTGGTATTACAGAAACTCTGAGATCACAAACACAAAAAAGGATTGAATCTGGAATTATTGGAATCAGTATATCCGGATTAAGAGATAAAAATAAAGCCAAGGTAATAAAGAGAGTTGGAGTTGGTAAAGACAACGGTCCAATCAAAGTAACAGCGATGACATCAATTGAATACGATTTTGTTGGAAGTAAAGACCAGATTACAACGTCACTTGCGAATCACCAATTGGTAATGTTTATCGTAAAGAAGAATACGAAAGTGCTCGATAAGCTACATAATTGGCTTTTCGAAATGAATGCCGATTCGGATGATAAGAAAATTCATTATCCGATGCTTCTTATCGATGATGAAGCGGATAACGCCTCCATAAATACAAATAAGGATGAAGATGATCCCACAAAGACAAATGAAATAATCCGCAAGCTGGCACATCTTTTTACTCAAACAACATATATTGGTTTTACTGCCACTCCATATGCAAACGTATTCATCAATCCGGATACGACAGAAGATATGCTTAATGATGACCTTTTTCCGAAAAATTTTATTTACGTATTACAGGCACCCTCAAATTATATCGGTCCTTCACATATATTCGGGAAAGATGCAAAATATAAGAACTCTCTTGTATGGATCAGAGATATTCAGGAACCCAAGGAAATAGAAGAATATGATGTTATCAACAATTTCTATTTCAAGCACAAAAAAGAATGGGCCGGAACATTACCTGAAAGTTTAAAAACTGCAGTTTATTGTTTCTTTCTGTCAAATGTAGTGAGAGATTTAAGAGGTGACTCTTTAGAACCAAGGACAATGATGGTAAATATGTCCCGATATGTAAAAGTTCAGAAATATATAAAAGATACATTGGGAACTCTGTTCAATGATGTATATAATGAAATCAATACAAACTTTTCAAATGATGCTGAGAAAAACACGAGACTGAATTTATACAATGATTTAAAAAAATGTTGGGAACAATATTTCCCGATTGTCGAAATTGATTGGAAGGAAATCAGTAAGAAGGGAAACCTCTTGCAGGCAATTGACAAAATTGAAGTTTTAGTCGTTAACAGCGGAAAGAATTCAGGTAAGCTCGATTATGAGAGAAACCCACATCTGAGAGCCATTGCTGTGGGAGGACTTGCATTATCCCGAGGACTTACACTGGAGGGGTTACTAATCAGCTATTTTTACAGAAATACATCTACTTTCGATGTGCTCATGCAGATGGGTAGATGGTTTGGTTACAGGAAAAATTATGAGGATCTCTTTAGAATCTGGACAAGTAAAAAATCTGCTGATTGGTATAATGAAATAGCTGAAAATACAGAGGATCTTAAAAGAGATATTCGGCGGATGAGGGAGGCAAAATTGACACCGGAAGATTTTGGATTGAAGGTTAGAAATGACAGTGATGAACTAAAAATTACTGCTAATAATAAAATGAGAAATGCGCATGATCATATCGAGCAAATCAGTTATTGGGGTAAAGTATTTGACACTCCGTATCTCGATGATGATCATGATAAGAATCTCAGGAATCTTGAGTTCTCTTTACAGTTTATCGACAAATTATCAAAAGGAGGCAATCAGTTCGCTAGAGAAGAAAATGCTAAAGGTTTATATTTTCGACGTGACATATCTTCAAAATTTATTATTAGCTTTTTGAGAGAATTGTCTATTTCAAATCACAACATTCATTTTGATACAAAACAAATAATTGATTTCCTAGATAAATGCCATGAGCCGATTTTAGATAATTGGGATATTGTAATTTTAGAAGGTGACCGTAAGGAAAAACCCTTTAAATTAAATCAGTCAATGTCAATCGTTCCTGTCGAACGAAGTTTTGATATATTAAAAAACAGAATTAACATAAGTGGACGAAGCGGAAGGTTAGGCAGTCCTACTGATGCACGTTCAGGACTCACAAAAGAACAGATTGAATTTGCAAAGAATAATGCTGAGAAAAATGATGATTTAAAAGGCTTAAGCACCGTGAAACAAGAAGTCTGGTTCAAATATGTCGGGAAAAGAAATCCGCTTTTAATGATTTATTTTATAAAACTTAAAAGTGATGAAGATTCATTGCCGGAACAAACATTTATAAATAATCTTAAAGGTTCACCGGTTATGGGCTTTTCAATTGGATTCCCAATGAATGAGCATTCCCATGCGGCAGAGTTCCATAAATATAAAGTGAATATTATTTATAATAGACTGGAAATTGAAGAGAATCTGGCTGAATCAATTGAAGAATAAAATGGAAAATATAAAAGACAGGTTTAATATAATTGAAGGTACAAATCTATTTACACGAATCAGTCCACTACACATTATTGATCTATTTATTGGCATTGATGAACAAGGTAGATACGCAATAAAATATAGAGGGAACTTTACCCCAGTACCAAGGATTAAATCTGTTGCAGGCATTGAAATTAACCAATATCAAAATGAAAATTTTAATACACTGCAATTTTCATTGACAGATAACGATAACAAAGAATTATTCTTTACTTTTTGTGAGGATATCATAGAAGCCACAAGAGTTGCCTCCGATAAAAGCCATGCATATAATACAATTCTTAACCGATATTATTCCTGGAAAAAAATGTTTTCGGCTCCAAAGAAAATGTTATCCGAATCTGAGATTATGGGATTAATGGGGGAACTCCTCTTTTTACGTGATTTCTTGTTTGAAAAATATGGCAAAGGAGAAGCTCTAAATAGTTGGAGCGGACAAGAATTGACTCATAAGGACTTCTCGTATAACGACAAATGGTATGAAGTTAAAGCTATCCATTCAGGTAAAACCTCAGTTAAAATTTCCTCTCTTGAACAACTGCAAAGTATTAATGATGGGGAACTTGTGGTCTTTTCTCTGGAAAAAATGAGCTCTTCATATGATGGAATTAAGATTAATGCTTTAGCATTGAATATATTGACCTCTTTGGAATTTGATGCTCAGAAAGACCAGTTCCTGGAAGCCATTTTATCACGAGGGTTTACTTTTGATGATAATTATGACGAATCAGTTTTTGCTTTAATCTCAATGACTCGTTACCTGGTAAACTCTTCTTTTCCCAGACTTACAAGTGAGGACGTAAATGAAGCAATACTTAAAGCGCAATATGATTTATCCTTAGCGAGTTTGAATATTTATATTATAGACAACTAGGATTATGAATATAGAGGAATATAGAAAAGAATTTTTAGAGCAGATACGTTCTGATGCTGCACTAAATAGTACAGATCCAAATGAAGAGTTTATTCAGAAAAGTATTTTATTGTTAGAAGAAAATGAAGAATTTCCCGATCCGACAATTCATTATTTCGGAAGCAAAGGAAAACGGAATCGCATTATGCAGTTTAATGCTTTTGCTTTTGATGAAGCTGACGGTTCCATTTGTCTTTTAATAAGCGATTTCAATAATTCAGATATTCCTGCGACCTTGACTAATACACAAATAGATACTCTTTATTCAAGAATGCAGTATTTTATTGAGGAAGCTTATGAAGGAAATATATCGGACTTTTGCGATGATTCTGACCAAACAATAGATATTGCCAGAGAAATTAAAAAATTAATTGGAAAGAGTAATCTGGAATCTTCAGTAATAAAATTCAAATTCTACATAATCACGAATTCTGTTCTGAGTAATAGAGTGAAATCGATACAAAAAGACAATTTATTTGGGCGACCTGTAGAGTTGAATTTGTGGTACCTTGAACGTTTTTTTGATCTATACAATTCATCTAATAGCGAGGCAATAGAAATTAATGTTTCTGATTATGGGATTAATGGGATTCAGTGTTTGAAAGCTAATATGACAGATTGTGATGAGTATGATGCATATTTGGCTATTGTCCCAGGAAAATTTCTTGCTGACATATATTTGAAACACGGTAGTCGTTTATTACAAGGGAATGTTCGGGCGTTCCTGAGTCTGAAAAACAATGTAAATAAGGGAATAAGAAAAACAATAATCGGTGAACCTAAAAAGTTTTTTACTTATAACAATGGGATAGCGACCGTTGCAGAATCAATTGATTTATCCAATGACGGAACAAAAATTCATTCACTTCGTGGTCTTCAGATAATTAATGGTGGTCAAACAACTGCTTCAATGGCAAGCGCTGTAGTTAAGAAAGACAATGAATTATTGGATAATATTTTTGTTCCAATGAAACTGACTGTCTTAAAATATACTCAGGAAATAGATGAAGCTGAGGTAGACAGGAAATATAATGAAATGATTCAAAAGATATCGGAATGTGCTAACAGTCAAACTAAAGTTACACCCGCAGACTTTTACTCGAATCATAAATTCCATACTCTGATGGAATCATTATCTCTTTCAGCCAAAAATTTCGCACCTCCGGCAAATGGTAACCCGTTTCCAACTGTATGGTTTTATGAGCGATCTAGAGGCAAATGGGAGCAAGAGCAGATGAAATTGAGCCAGTCTCAAAGGGAAAAGTACATTAAGAAATATCCTAAGAATCAAGTGATTAAAAAAGAGCAATTAGCAAAATGCATGATTATTATGCAGGGTAATCCATATTTAGCTTGCGATATTTCCTCTAAAATGATGAATCATATTGCCCCTACAATGGATAATATATGTGAAAACTCTATAGAACAAATCAATGATTATTTCTTCAAAAAATCGGTTGCTTCAATTATCATTTTTAATTCAGTAGAGAAACTTATTGGAAGGCAGCCATGGTATCCCAAAGGAGGTAACAGGGCTCAAATCGTTCCATATACAATTGCCAAAATTTTAAATTCAATCCCTAGTAATAAATCTATTGATTACGATTTAGTCTGGAAAGGACAAGCCCTTTACCCTTCATTTGTACATGAAGTAGAGATTGCGTCTCTAAAGACACATAATTTTCTAGACGATTCTCATGGAGTAATTGTTCGTGAATATGCCAGGCACAAGGAAACTTGGAACAAGTTTAAAGATGTTCCCTATGAACTTTCAGATGCTTTTTTTTCTGATTTGAGAGATAGTTCAGAAACTAAACATGATGCAAAAATTGCAAAAAAAGAAAGGAAATTCAATAACGATATAGATGCAGAAGTTGAAATATTTAAATTAGGATATAAGTATTGGACGAATATATATAAGAAGGTTGAAAATGAAAGAGTAATTAGTTCTGGCGATAAAATGTTTATAAAATCCATTTCAGAAATCATTCACAGGAATGGGTTGCCAAGTTCACTCCAGGCAAAAAGATTAATTAAGATTTTCAATGCTGCTGAAGATGCGGGAATTATGTTTGATTAACTAGTAACTTATAAGATAAGGGACCTCAATATCCATGATAGAACCCAAATTTCTATTTTACGTTTGAAATACTCTTCCGTCTCCTTATCAGTAAAATACACATAACACCCTTTCATACCCCTGGTAAGAAGAACTCTGTAAACATTTTTTATATAGGTCTCAAAATTTGATGGGTCTTTTCTTAAAGTCGGGTCTTTAGTTGCAGCCATATCCAAGATTTTTCGAGCATATAAGGTAAACATCCGATCCCTTATCAGCCAATCAAATTCATAATATTCTCTTTTCTAAGTCTTCTTTCAATAACTTCCGCGGAAACATCAAATCTGCTGCAAATCAAGGGAGAAACAATTGAAAACAAATCGTCATCATTGATTTTAGGTGAATCCCATGAGGAAAACTTTTTAATAACTATTTGCCGTTTTGATCTGAATTCTTCTACCAGAGAATCCAATGGAACCAATAGTCTGCCGGCAAATTCAGAAGCCTGTGTTTCAAACCAGCCCAGAGTGTCATCTTTTAGCCCAATTCTGAATTTAATCCAATCATTTTCATCATCGAACTTCTGACTGTCAATTGTACTGCGATGCAGTACATAATGACCAATTTCATGTGCAATAGTGAATCTGACCCGCTTATAGTATCGGTCATCCTGATAAAGAAATTTATCAACATAGATTGAGGTGAAGTCATTTGAAATAAAGCCTTCCATATCACATAATTTCTGGAGATTATCTATTGGAATTATCCTCATACCAAGAGTAGCTTCTACCACATTTTCGATATCTACCGGCAAACTCGAGGAAAAGATGTGGGTTGCCCTGAAAGATTCTGCCTCTTCCCTGATTTTATCCAGGGTCATTTTGATAGAGACTATTTTTCCGGGGTCCATGATGACCTTATTTTATTTATTAATGTTTTCAACTCTTCTTCAGTAGGTTTTTCTCCCCTTACTGTTCTGAAGAAAACAGGTAGTTGTTCCAGAATTTCAGATTCTATCAATTCTTCAGGAATTGTTGAAAGAGCCGCCAGATCAAACATTTCTTTATACAGCTGACTGCCTGCTTCAATTTTAAGAGCAGAAGCAATTGAGTCGAGTACATTTTTGCTTTGAGGAGGAGATGCGAGACTTCTCTCAACTTTGCTCCAGTTGCTTGAGTCAAATCCGCAGAGCCTGCAAAATTCCCGCAGAGTCAAGCCTTTGGCTATTCTTTTTTCGCGAATAAAATTTGCAAAAGATGATTTCATTGTTCATTTCAGGTTTGTGTGGTACAAAATTACCACACATATCTGATATTAGCAAATTTCCAGGGTGTTTTTAATATCACTATTAATTATAGTCTCCCATTCATTCCATCCTCCCCCTGAAATACTTTTCTGTCTCTTTATCCGTAAAATACACATAACACCCCTTCATCCCTCTTGTTAGAAGGGTGCGGTAGATGTTTTTCACATGCTTTTCAAAATTTTCAGGACTTCTTCTCAGCATAGGGTCTTTTGTGGCCGAAATATCGGCAACTATTTTTCCTGTAGATTTGTCAACAGAGAGGTCATTCCCTATAATTACACCGACATAATCGAATTCAAATCCCTGAGCTGTATAGATACAACCCACCTGCTTAATTCCTTCAGGCTTGTATGCCCACTCATACCACCTCACATAACCCTTTGGTATTGAGGTAATTTTATCGTGTGTCTCCCAGGGCATGGCAAAATCGCCTATCTTAACATCCTTAACAAGCTCCCCGTTAACATCTGTTTTAGAACTCCATGGCCAGCAGAATCCTGCTGTCATTCGGGCCGAGTTAGGTTTCTCTTTCTCCTTTTCATTCAGTATATCCATAATCTCCTGTGGCGATGAGAAGATCCTGAAGTCAAATTGATCATCCTTCCTGAAAATCCTTTCTTCTTCTGAATACCCCAGAACCGATTCAATCCACAACAGGTAATCATTCGACCCCATACACCGGTACTGGGTCTCAAGTGTTACTTCGTGGATACTGGCACCATATTTTGCAGCAGCATCCTTTATAAGCTGTGAACTTCCCACCTCCGATGATCTCACATTCTGCCTGTCGTCGATAAAAAATACAGTAGTTTTTGAACACCGCACCAGCTGCTCAATCTGTGGCATATCGCTACGATCCTGCGGTTTTGTATATTGGTGATTGCTGGACTTTTCAATCCTGTGAGCCTCATCAATCAGAAGTATGTCAAACTCGTTTTCCTTTGTTTTATTTGGTACGAAACGATAAAGATTGGAGAATATAATTCTGACATCAGGGCCGACCATTTTTCTCAACCCCTCAATGAACGGTTTCGATTTGCAGCCGTAAAGAACATTCTTCTTCCGCATTGCTGCCTCGGCAAGTATATTCAATGCAATAACCGACTTGCCTGTCCCTGGTCCGCCATGTACTAAAATAACAGACTTTTCTTTCTTCTTATCTGCCATCCGGTACCTTGCCCAGATAAGATTTTTTGCAACAAGCTGCTCATTAAGCAGGGAGAAGACAACATCGTTTTTTATTATCTTATGTACATTCTCCAGCAGCTTCTTTGAAGGGTGCAGACGGCTCTGCATGAAACGGTTGAAGATCTCAAAACCTGAGCCGTTTTCCAACAGCTCCCGCATCTTGTTGCCAAGCACCTTTGTATCTTCCTTGGTGAATAATGGGAACTCAGCGATAAGCTCTTTATATACAGGATTATGCAGACCTTTGCCGTCTGTCCTGGAATAGTTGTGACAATAGGCGCAGCTGTATAGCGACAGGGTTGGCTCTTTTTCAAATTCCACAACAAATCCCTGCATATAATTATGATAACCCTTAACCTGTTGCGAGGGGTGGGGGACAACCCTTTCCCGGCCACCGGTATATGTCTCGACAAAATTGCCCTCTTCTGCTAATGATTTCACAGAAGACCATTGCTTGAGTTCAATGAGAACCACATTCGAAATATCATTCTTCCCTTTTCCGAATAACAGACAGTCTAGCCGGCTCTGATTATAGGGCACCTCATATTCAAGAGCCACAAAAGTGTCATGAATGCTGCCAAGCTCAAGAAGATCCCTTACTCTCGAAAGACTGTTCTGCCATGATACAAACTCAGGTGTCCCGGGTTCCCTGCCAAGTCTTGCCTTATAGTTCTCCGACATAATATCGGAAATTGTGTTTTCCCTGACATCATCGATAAACCTTTCGGAAGGAGCCTGGTAGATCAGCATGGGTTGCGGCGTGAGGTTTAATAATCTATCTGCTTGTAATCAGTTTCATTAACCGGTGATTAAGATAATAGGTAGTCCGGCCTTTCTTTAAAGGTTTAAGAATGCCTTTCGATTCAAGAAGATTCAGGTAGAGTGCTGCGGTTTGCCTGTGAGCAAGACCTTTTTTAACAATCAGGTCGATCTTAAGATATGGAACTGTGAACATCAGATCGAATAACTTTTCCCTGTTGTTGAATTTCTCCAGGATAGCCATCGTTTCCGTTCTCATCTCCTTTTGCAGATTCAGAATTCCTCTGATTTTTTGTATTGTCAGCAAAGCAGTTTTGTTTAGTGCAGATATCATGAAGAGAATCCAGTCGCTCCAGTTCTGTTTTTCTGTGACACCACGTAACAACTGATAGTAATCCTGCTTATTGTCAATAATGTATGAGCTTAAGTAAAGAACAGGCAGTGGTAATAAATCCTGATGAACCAGGTAAAGGCTGTTTAATATTCTTCCTGTTCTTCCATTCCCGTCACCAAATGGATGTATTGATTCAAACTGATAATGGATTAGTGCCAGCTTTATTACAGGGTCAAGCTTACATAAATCCGGATCATTAATAAACAATTCCAGCTGCTTAAGTTTCTCTTTTAATACATCTTCACAGCATGGAGGAGTATAAATTACTTCCCCTGTAACTGAACTTTTCAGGACTACTCCCGGTGTTTTCCTTATGCCACTCTTATTTTGTTTTATTATCTGAACAACATTAATCAGCAGGTTTGTTGTGATCAGATTCCTATGACTTTTAAAATAATCTAATCCTGAATATAATGCTTCTCTGTATCCAAGAACCTCCCTTGCTGATTCGTTGGTTATAACCTCATCAGTTGCTGCCTGGTAAAGTTCATCCTGTGTTGTAACTATGTTTTCTATTGCCGAACTGTCGCGGCTTTCCTGAAGTATAATTGTATTAACCAGCAGATTCATTAATGATTCGCGGGATAAAGTCTCGCACAGCCCTTTCAGTTCCGCCAGACTTCGGGCTGCTTTAACTGCATGATTCAGTATAACTTCGGAGGTATCCCTGTCAAGTACCGGAGGCAGATCAGGTAAATCATTATACGGTATATTGGGATTAAATGTCATTCTTTTGTATTCTATCCGGCATTATTATAATTTAATGTCGAATATATGACAAATATTCGACATTAACAAATTTTGATGTCGAATGGGTGCTCTGCGCTCTGTGCCCTGAGCCTCTAAAGCTCGTTGTATTTCTTCGCCGTCCCCTTAGATTTCTCAACAGGATATTTCTCTCCGTTCTTTTTTATTTTTTCGAGAACAATCTCTTTAACATCGAAACCATGCTTCACTGCCAGCAACAGGCTGAAAGCAAATACATCAGCCAGTTCTTCCTTTAGCTTATCTCTGTTAACCAGTTCTGATTCTTCTGTTGTTTTCCAGAGAAATAGTTCATTCAGCTCGGCTGCTTCAATTGATATGGCAAGAGCAAGGTCCTTTGTATTATGAAACTGCAACCAGTTACGTTCGTCTCTGAACTTAACGAGTTCGGAGATAAGAGTTTGAATATCATTCATCGTTCTTAGATTGGTCAGACTAAGGTAATAAAAAATGCACCAAGTATTATTTGTTCATTTTTTGCTCGCCAAAGTGCATGTTACTTTCTTTGTCTTGAAATTTATTTTGTTCATTTTTTGCTCGCCCAAAAAACGAACCAAAAAAGGGCGGCCTCAGATCTTTTTTGGGATTACAATTTTCTCGGCTGCACACACATTACAACTCGTCCCGCTATGCGGGACTCAAACAGTAATGCTTACTAAACGCCCTCACTTCGCAGCCTCCAAAATGCTAATCTGTTTCCGAAAAAGATCTGGCGGCATTTGAAATCCAACTTGCTGTTTTCCTCATACCGCGCACTGCACACCGGTAAAATAGTCTTGCTATCACCTAGGCACTAATCATCATATCACTCATTCTGATTACCGGATTATGATATTGGGGCAGAGTTGTATCGAAATTAGGGTGACGTATTGCAAAGTTTGGACACCACTGGATACATGCATGACAGAGTTCACAATTGTGGAGGAACACAGGTCTTCCGTTTTCGATTTTAATATTACCGCGTGGACAAAGTTTTGCACAGTTTCCACATCCTTTGCAGTTATCCCTGATAATAAAACTTGTATCGATAGAGCGAAACGATTTAAGTGCCATTTCATGAAACATAGAGCCGAAAATATTAGCCGGCCATGAACTTGTCTCAGGTTTATTCTTTATCAGATTTTTTATTGCCAGAACTAATTCATTCAATCTTACATTATCAGTTTTGATTTTTTTTCTCTGAGAATCGAGAATCTTGATAATCTTATCAAGCATATTTAATTTCATTAAGCTGGAACGTCCCGACCGGACAGCAAATGAAGCATCAAGATTTACCTTCTTTTGTTTCAGCAGTTTTTTTAGTTCTGTAAGCGTGTTCCCCGGGATGGCAACGCATGTTGCAATTGCGAATATGTATTGCTTATTTTTCAGGTTGACTTTTGCAATAAAATCAACTACGATTCCTGGTATACCCCAGGCAAAGACCGGGAAGATCAATCCGATTCGTTCCGCCTGAGTTTCAATAGATTCAGGCTCCAACGACCTTGCTATTGAAACCAGTTCAGTATCACCAAGTTCAGTAGCAATATTGCGGGCAATGTTTAATGAATTGCCTGTTGCCGAAAAATAATAGATTGTTGTTTTCATGGTTAATAATTATAATGAGATGAGTCAATAGTATTTTCAACAAAGGAAAATCTTCTGACTCACCCCACATTTGCCAAATGACAAATAATTTTGTTAACCCTGCTTACGGATACGGCTTAATGAGCTTTGAGTTATGCTCAGAAAAGATGCTATATATTTGAGAGGTACCTGTTGTGCCAGAACAGGGAAATTTTTTACAAAATAATTATACTTATCAATGGAATTACCTATGCGGAGGAAGTTTTGTTTCCGGATCATATCATTCATAGCCTGCATTGTACCCATTTTCATCAGGTATGCCCATTGCGGCATCCTGTCTGCAAGAATATCAGCGTCGGGTTTTGAAAGAGTGAGCAGAATGCAGTCCGTAACAGCGCTCACATTTAACACCGAAGGTGAGTTTTTGTCAAAACTTTCAGTGTCGCTAAAGAAATTTTCATCTTCAACAAAATTCTTCACAATTTCTTCACCATAGTTATCTGTAAAATATACCCGTAATATCCCTTTTGCAACAAATGCGATTTTCTTATACCTGTCGCCTTCCCTGAAAAGATTTTCTTCCCTGGCCAGCGATTCCTCACGAAAGTAAGAGCAAATCATATCGGTCTCATCGTCCGTCAGATTAGATTTGCGTTTAAAATATGCTGAAAGTATAGCTGTTGAGTTCATCTTGACCTACCAGGGTTTGGAGAACCAATATAGGAAATATTTAATTTGTTACCTCCCACATGGCCTGAAAAGATGTCTTGGTTCCGCTTCGAAATTGGATCCTACGGTCTTCTACCTCACCCCACGCACCGCGCACCGCACACCGATTACTGACGCCCGACGCCTTTTCACCATTTCCCTGAACCCAATTAAACAATTTGTCTAACAGTGTGTTATACAATCCAAACCTTTTTAACGAAATTATCCACTAAGAATATTCAACCATTAATAACAGCCTTATAAAATAGGTATTACTACTTGTGGCAATTTATGCTTCACTGAATGCATATTCCCAGGACTGTACCCAGGCATCGGCTTCACAAAAACCAGGTATATGGAAAGAGGGTATGAAAGGCTCTGTATCGGGCATCCCTCCAGCTGACCTTGACAGAGAGAGAAAAGTTGTGGCAGCAATACATTTAATGGTAAAATCAAAATACTCACCAACCGGAGTTGAAGCTAATTTAAATGGCTCTTATGACAGACCCAGTGGGAAAGTATAAAATTGAACTTTTCCAATAATCCGATGTTTCACTATACCTTATTATAAGGAGAGTAACTCATTGTCCTCATTTCAATTTATTCACTAAAAATATTTAATTATGCCAACAGTAGTCGTCCGTCACAAAGTAGGTGACTTCAATGCATGGCTGAAAGGTCATGAAGACAGAGTCCGGTTATTTGCTCCTGCAGTAACTGGTTTTAAAACGTTTCAGGATGCTGATGATCCTAAATCTGTTGTAATGGTCCTCGAAGTGACCGATATGGACAAACTTAATTCAATCATGTCTGACCCCAAAATTCAGAAGGATAAAGACAGGCACACGGTTAAAGATCCTATTATTGTTTCTGTTCCGGTAAAGGTATAACAGTATCTATTTCAAATGTGAGGAAGTGCAGGGATTGGAACACATGCAGGTGATTTTCTTCAGAACAATCAAACCAAATGTAAGTCCATCCCGGCCTTCACATATCTTCTATTAAAAGCACTCATTATTCCTGCGGAAATTCCTGCGGAATCAATTTTTAGTGAAGGTAATTCAAGCAGGTTGTTATTTTAGTGTAATCAGAATTACTGTTCGTCAAATTATCTACAAATTCCGCAACCTTCCTCAATGAGGATTCGTATCAAAGTCAAAAGGTCTTAATCTTAAAGAACTTAACTTAAGAAAGCCATGAAAACAGATAAAGGAGGATACTGGAAGACCAGAAAGAAAAAACTCCTTAAAACGTATAAAAGTCTTTCCCGGAAAGATCTGGATTTTGAAGTAGGGGAAGAAAATGCAATGCTGGCAACTCTCAGCACAAAGCTTGGGAAAAGCAGGGAGGAGTTGTTAAAGTTGATTATCATGCTTTAGATGGCACAATGGCGCAAAGGCACAAAGGCGAAAAGGCAAAGTGGTAGACCCCTATTCTAATACTCTAATTCAAGTCGAAGAGGCGGCATGGAGGCTTAAAGGCACAGGGCTCAGAGTTCAGGGCATAAGGCCCGGAACCCCCCCGCGTACTTTGTATCGATACTAGAATTCAACAATAAAACAGGTATTGCTCACCTCTGATGAGACAGCCGTGATGGAGCCGTTGTGCAATTTCATTATCTCCTGTGAAATACTAAGTCCGATACCTGATCCGCTCTTTTTAGTGGTAAAGAACGGGACAAAGATCTTTTCAAGCAGTTCCGGAGGAATCAGCGGCCCGTTATTGATTATCCTGATGATCACATTGTTCTGAGGTGTTCTCAGCATCTGTATCCTTATCTGCCTGTCCTGTTTTTTTTCCTGAAGAGCTTCTATTGCATTGTTTATAAGATTTATGATAACCTGATTAAGCAGCTTTTTATCTGCAATGACTTCCTTCAATGACTTATCCAGGGTAATTTTGAAGCCGATATTATTCTCACTCATCTTCCCTGAGAATGCAATTTTCAGCTGCTCCACCCATTCATCAACATCAAATGTTGCAAATTCCGGTTGGGGGAGCTTTGAGATCTTCCGGTAATTGCTGACAAAATTAAGCAGTCCGTTACTCTGTTCATTTATAAGCTGAAGACCGGTAACAGCAGTCTTTATAGTACCGTCGTCGATCTGCGAAAGCATTTTGGGTTTATCATTGGTGCGAAACATTGAATAGAGCTCCTTTGAAACGGTGGTCAGCGGTGAAAGCAGGTTCATGATCTCGTGTGTCAGCACACTGATTAGTTTCCGGTATGAATCAAGCTCCCTGAATTCAAGTTCATGCCTGATGTCCTGAATGGAAACAAGCTTGAGCTCTGCATCTTTCCTGGTAATCATGGATGCCCTGAACACAAGTATCTGAAGGTTGTTCGAAATCAGGTTTCTATATGTCACATTCTCCCCCGGCTTAAGATTACAAACAGCTTTATAAAAGGCAGGATGCTTTATCATGAGCGAATTCAGATTTGTAGATTCAGGGGAGAATCCTGCATACTGGCATGCAGCTTTGTTTATCAGCTCCACCTTGTTGTTAGCGTCAAGTACTATTATGCCTGTTGATGCGTGCTGAATTAATGTCCTGTAATACGATTCATTATATTCATTTCTGATCCTGATTTCCTGAAAATGGCTGTTCAGTTGGTTCATGCTTTCATATAGCCTGGTCAGAGTCCTGTTCCTGATGTTTGTTGCGAAATGAAGTGTTGTATCGTCATTTCGCAGAGAATCAAAGAAGAAGGTAATTGTCTCGTTTGTAGCGTTATAGATCCTTATAAGCAGCAGTATAATTATCCCGCCTGCGATCACAAACAATGTGGCAGAAAGATAGTGTCCGCCGGCAATCATAATTCCAGCACCTGTAAATGAAATAATATTCAGCAGCAGCAGGACAATTCCGGCACGGTAATTAAGGAGTTTTTCAGACACCATATTTCTTAATTTTATTGTAGAGGGTCTGCCTGGTGATTCCCAGCTGTTCAGCTGTCAGCCCCTGGTTAAAATTATTCTTCTTCAATGTACTGATTATCATCTTTTTCTCCATATCCTCAAGAGTCTCTGTCTGATTCAACGGAGCAACGTCACTGTCAATGAGAATAAAGTTTGAAGCACGCAGCTTGTCGCCCTCCGACAGGATAACTGCTTTCTCCATGGTATGCTGCAACTCCCTGATATTTCCGTACCATGGATTCTTTCTTAATTTTTCAATTGCGTCTTCTGCAAGTTCCAGGTCAGGTTTATCGTATTTTTTCCCATATATCTTCAGATAATGCAAAGCAAGATCTTCAATATCCTCGGGTCTTTCCCTGAGAGGAGGAAGATGGATCTGTATCGTATTCATTCTGAAGAGAAGGTCCTGCCTGAACTGATTCTGTGCGACCATCACCGAAAGATTTTTGTTGGTAGCGCTGATCAGCCGGAAATCGACAGGTATCTCCTTCACTGAACCTACCGGTGTTACAATACGGGTCTGCAATACCGTTAATATCTTCGCCTGAAGACTTACGGGTATGTTGCCTATCTCATCGAGGAATAATGTGCCCCTGTCTGCCATCGTAAATCTGCCGGTCTTATCTTCATAGGCATTCGTGAATGAACCTTTTTTATGTCCGTAAAGCTCGCTTTCAAACAACGATTCAGACAATGAGTTGAGATCCACCAGCACGAAAAGTTCATTACAGCGCTTAGATCTGTTATGTATCTCACGGGCAATAACCTCTTTTCCCGTTCCATTCTCACCTGTTATGAGAACACTGGCATCGGTGACGGCAATTTTATCCACCAGGTTCATTATTTCCTTCATAACGGCTGATTTACCGGTAATAAGTCCTGTGGTCCGGTTGGCATCCTGCTTAAACAGTTTTTCTCTTGATCGCAGATCGGATATTTCAAGATTTGAATTCCTCAGTCTGGCTGCAGCTTCAAGTGTGGCTTTTAATTTATCGTTGTCCCAGGGCTTTAGTACAAAATCTGCCGCGCCTTCCTTAAGTGATTTTACTGCCAGTTCAACATCGCCATAAGCAGTGATCATCACAACTTCAACAAGAGGATTTTTCTTTTTTATCTCCCTGAGCCAGAATAAGCCCTCATTTCCTGTATTCACGCCTGCTTTAAAATTCATGTCAAGCAGTACCACATCGAGATCGCCTTTTTCAAGTTCGCCATAAAGCTGACTTGGTCCGGAGATCGTTCTGATGACCTCAAATTCCTCTTTAAGCAATAGTCTCAGGGCATTCAGCAGCGCCTTGTTATCGTCGACAATAAGAAGTTTGTTTTTCTTCATGTGTCAGGTTCAATTAATTATTAAATGTAAAATATTTTATGAAATCATGTCAAAAAATTTTACCTGGGAAGCAATCGTATTTTTTCATATCGCTGATTATCAATAAAATAATTTTTTGGCATGAACTTGGCTTGAATGAAGAAAAATAAATTTATGATACGAACAGTTAATTTATCCAAGATCTTCCGGACCGAAATGGTTGAAACGACAGCGCTTCACGAAGTAAATTTTAAAGTCAGCAAAGGCGAATTTGTCGCTATAATGGGACCATCGGGTTGCGGAAAGTCAACACTTCTTAATATCCTGGGTCTTCTCGATAATTCTGATTCGGGGGAATATTATTTCGAAGGTATAGATGTATCGGGCTTCGGCGAGAAGCAAAGGACGAACCTCCGTAAAGGAAACATCGGATTCATCTTCCAGAGCTTCAACCTCATTGACGAGCTGACAATTTTTGAAAACGTTGAATTGCCTCTCCTGGCGATGAAGGTACCGATGGCAAAACGCAAAGCGCGGGTTGAAGAGATCCTCGATCAGATGCGGATCGGACACCGGAGGAGTCATTTCCCACGGCAGCTTTCAGGAGGACAGCAACAAAGGGCTGCAATTGCCCGTGCCCTGATCACTTCCCCAAAACTGATCCTTGCTGATGAACCGACAGGTAACCTTGATTCCAGTAATGGTGAACAGGTGATGCAACTCCTTGAGGAGATGAATGCTGCAGGAACAACCATAATTATGGTTACCCACTCACTCAATCATGCAGAGAGAGCACACAGGATCGTTAACCTTTTCGACGGGCATCTTGTGATGGAAAGATCTGAGAAAGTATTTGAATCGATCAGCAAAGTCGTATAGAACAAAACCAGCTTATTCACCCTTTATAACCAGAGTCATGATCAGACAATCAATATATATTCTTCTGAGGCGGATCGCCAGGGACAAAGTCTTGTACTTTATCATCCTCACAAACCTTGCGGTCGGGTTTGCCGCTTTCGTTTTGCTCAGCACCTTCATTTCAGACCAGTTCAACTACGATAAGCAAAATACAAAATATGACCGCATCTACCGACTCCAGCTTTTCATGGACCAGAAGGAGAATACAGTGAAACATACCTGGAGTGTCACTGCTGCTCTCAGCCGGAAAGACCTGGTCGATCTTCCTGAAATAGAGAAAATTGCACTCATACATGATGTGGGTGATAATAACAAAAGCGGTGTTTTTCTGTCTGTTGATAAGAAAAATCAGTTCCTGACCCGTTTCGGCTACTTTGCGGACCAGTCGGTATTCGATATTTTCACCTTCAGATTTATTGAAGGCGATCAGGCGAATGCACTCGTCCAGCCTTTTTCCATAGTACTGTCGAAGGAAGTTGCGGATCGTATGTTCCCCGGAGGCAATGCACTTGGGAAACAGGTATATGGAGAGAATAAAGTCGTTTTCAATGTAACCGGAGTCTATGAGGACCTTCCCGTAAAATCGAGTTGGCGACCGGTCTTTATATTGCCGATGTTATCATACAAGGCAATTACCGGAAATCAGGAATACGAAAGCAATTACTGGTCCTATTCATTTTACACCTATGTGCTTCTCAAGCCGAATGCAATTTCCGCATCGGTTGACACTAAAATATATAATGCATTAAAGGATTACAGGAAAGAACATCACCCGTACCTGCGTCCAATGTCAAAGCTCTATATTGATCCGTATTTCGAGAATATCATGTATGTTATCATCGGACTTATATCGTTTCTGTCGGCTCTTATACTTATTCTGTCCTCGATCAACTTCATTAACCTGCAGACTGCAAATGCCACAACGCGTTTCCGCGAGATAGGTATAAAGAAAACTCTCGGTTTTAATAAAAAACGTCTATGGAAACAGTTCATGACCGAATCAGTTGTACTGACCTTTGTTGCTGCGATTGCCGGGCTCTTCCTGGCGCAGCTTGCAATACCTGCTCTGAACAATATGTTGGGAATTGAAACTTTTTCCAGAACGTTTGAAAACTGGAAATTACTGGTTGTGATCTTTGTGGTCACCCTGGTGACCGGATTATTATCAGGACTACACCCGGCTTATGTTATTTCATCTTATAATCCTGTTGCAGCGCTCAAACAAAAATTCATAACTGAAAAAACGAATGGCATAAGCCTGAAGAAAACCCTGGTCACCCTCCAGTTCAGTATATCTATTTTTATGCTGATAGTTGGTTTCATCATCTACAGGCAGACACAGTTCATGTTAAAGAAAAATCTGGGATTCAACTCTGAAACCGTTATGTTTGCCAACATCGTTACAGATCAGAAAGGATCACTGGAACCCTTACGCCAGAAACTGTTGCAGCATCCGGAAATCAAAAATATGTGCGTTTCCGATTATATTCCATTTATTCTGCCTGGCGGGGATGATCTTAACTGGGAAGGAGGAAAACCCGACGAAAAAGTGTTTGTGAGAATCAGTAATGTTAACTATGATTTCGTTCCTACATTCGGGTTAAAAATGCTGGACGGTAGAAATTTTTCGAGAGAATTTCCTGCTGACAGATCCAAGTGTCTGATAAACGAAACAGCTGCGAAAGTTTTCGGATGGAAAGATGCAGTTGGCAGACACATGAAGGTCTATAATAAAGACTTTGAAGTAATCGGAGTAATTAAAGATTATGTTGTATTTTCGGTGTATGCTCCTAATGAGCCACACTGCTACAAGCTTGCCAAAGATTCGGTTATGAGTGATGCTGTCTATGCTGTCAATTTTTCAAGAGCACAGGAAAAGAAAGCAATGGGGATCGTAAAAGATGAATTCAGTCAATTTTTCCCTAATGATGCATTTGAATTCAGGAATATGCAGTTCCTTACACAAAATGAAAATGCTCTGAAGTCATGGGAAAAATTTTCCAAAATAATGACACTAACTGCAATTATAACAATCATTATTTCATCGATAGGCTTATTTGGACTTATCCTGTTCCTTACACAACGAAAAATGAAGGAAGTCGGCATCCGCAGGGTACTCGGATTCTCAAAGAGCAGCCTGTATATGACGCTTTCATCTGAATTCATAAAGCTGATATTCATTTCTGTCCTTCTTGCCTGGCCTGCTGCTTATTACATATACCATGTTTTGCCTGCAGGCGCAAATAAATATGATCTCCAGATCTGGGAATTTATTCTCGCTACACTACTGATCCTCATTGTTGCAGTAGGGACCATAAGTTATCAGATAATAAAAGCTCTATGCGTGAGACTGGTTGATATTCTGAAGGATGAATAACGAGGTGGGAGTGGGAAAAGGGGAGACTTAGGGACTAAGAGACTTAAGGACTTAGAGACTGCAAGACTGCATAGCTATAGGTACTCAGTGTTCCTCCGCGGAGTTTAACCCCTATGGCGCGATTTTGACTTTTGACTTTTGACTTTTGTCTTTTATCTTTATAGGATGAAAACCAACTTTAAAAAGTTATTCAGTCTTTTCTTTTTGTTACAGGCATTTTCTTTTCAATCATTCCTGTTTGCACAGGTACATCCAAAAGATCAGGTTACAGATTCAATCAAATGCCGTGATGCGATTGGACAGAGTTATGCTCTTTACCGGCCGGCCAAATATGATAATAAAAAAAGCTGGCCGGTCATCCTTATTTTTGATCCTTCGGCAAGGGGAAAAACTGGCGTTAATACCTTCCTTGAGGCAGGCAGAAAAAATGGGTTCATCTTAGCCTGTTCAAACAATTCGCGTAATGGACCGATGGGAGATAACTTCATTGCCGCTGCTGCAATGCTTCAGGATGTTGAAGAACGATTCACTATTGATCAGAAACGTATCTATGCTGCAGGTTTTTCCGGAGGATCACGTTTTGCAATGGCCTTTGCTATAAAAGAAAAGAAGATCTCCGGTGTTATCGGTTGTGGGGCAGGCCTTCCTAATGACAGGAATTATCTCCCATCCGGAAATTCCGACTTCTTATATTACGGCCTGGCCGGCACCCGTGATATGAATTATCTCGAAATGCACGACCTGTCTGGCTTCTTCAGCAACCAGACCAGGGTGATATCATATCTCAGAACATTCCCCGGAGGTCATCAATGGCCGGGTTCCGATTTGATCAATGATGCTGTGGAATGGTTAGTCCTTCAGACAATGAACAGGAAAATAATACCGGCCAATCAGACATTTCTTTCATATATTGAAAATAAAACACAAAACCTGATCAATTCGCAGTTATCCGCCGGAAACAAGGCTGATGCAATAACATACATGAGGTTTGCAGCAAGAGACTTTCAGGGAACTCCTTTTGGCTCCCGGATGAAACAGTCGTTGACTGATTCGGAAAAATCGGCTGAATATCAAATTGCAACCCGCAGATGGGATAAAATGGCTGCGACTGAACAGGAGAGTAAAGAAAAATATCTGAACTACCTGAGTGAGATAGTTAATTCAGGTTCATTACCAGACAGTGCATCAGCATGGTGGAAAAATGAGATCAGAGCACTTATAAGGCTTCGTGATAAAGACAGTCCTGAAAACAGCCAGATGGCATCTAGAGTCCTGAATTTCATTTCTATCCTTTGCTCTGATCAGGGGACATCGTTTTACAGGAACAAGCTTTATGCACAGGCAGCCTTCCTGTTTGAGATCTGCACATTGTCGGACAGTGAGAACCAGAATAATTATTATAATCTTGCCAGGTCCCTGGCCGGATCAGGTAAATCAAGGGAGTCGGTTGATGCACTTTCTGCCGCAATGAACCATGGTTTTAATTCACGAAAAACGGTCGAGTCCGATCCTGTGTTCGGGATGATCCGGAATGATGCCAGGTATAAAGCACTTATGCTCAAATTGAAATGATTCTCTTAAATCAGCAATTCAGATCGAAGAAGCGGCCAGGGGGCCACGTCATCTTATGAAAAAACAAAACCCCGAAGATCATTGACCTTTCGGGGTTTAAGAAGAATATATCTTTACTTTATTTAGTTATCTCCACAACTGCATACTTTGAAATTTTCCAAAACTGAATTGGATCTGTTATCTCTATGGATTCAATTTTCTTGTCTTTATCACGTATGAACTGATAAGAATTTGCGGGATGCTCAGAGATAAGCTTGGCACTTTTTGAATTTATGGGAATCGATTTCAAAACAGTGATATCGATTTGCTTAAATGAGCTATCGGGAAAGCTTGCGGCTATGGTTTTCGTCTTGCCTAATCCTATGAATCCCCCTTCTTTTGTTAAAAGACCCTTAGCCTTCAACTCTTTAAAAGTTCCACATGCAAAAAAAGCCTTGTTCATCTCATAAGTCTGAGTTTTGATTTTCTCATCCTTCTGAACAATAGATCCCTGCAATTCGGTCTTCTCGGTATTTAGCTGTTCAATCTCAAATTTTTTGGTAAGCAGTGTCGCCTTCAAATCCGTAATATCACTTTCACTCTGTTTAACAGATGCCTCTAATCCGGTGATTGTATTTTGCAGACCCTTTATTGTCCCGCCAGACTTATTCAACTGACTATTTAATAAGGCAATTTTCTTTTTGTTCTGTTCAAGAAGTGTATTAATGTATTTAATATCATCCAAAATTTGTTGTTTATTCTTCGTGGATAATTCCCCGGTCGACGAATTAGTTGAAATTATGTGCTCTTTTTCCTTTATGAGTGCAATATTTTTTTCAATTTCGCCAAAGGTGGTAACCCATTCTCCTATTGATGAATCACGGGAAGTTATTTTCTCTGTAAATGCATTCTTCTGTGTTTCCATCTGACTGAGCAGTAGTTTATGATCATGCTTATAAAGCGAAAAAGCAATAAAAACGGCAATCAACAGGACTACAAATCCAATAATTGAAGTCGTTACAACCGCTTTTTTTACTCCTTCTTGCCTGAGCCTGTTTTCATTTTCTCTGATAAGGGCTTCTTTTTTTCTTGCCTCTGCACTGTCATTTACAGGCTTAGGATCGATGTTTTCATCAATTTCCATTTTATTTCCTCCTTAATTAAGTTTATGATTATCAATAAATTTAAAGATAAACCCATTCTTAAGGCACAGCATTACACAATTATTGAATAAAGTTGTATGATTCACGTAGTTTAACCTCATTTCAGGGATTTCCAATTTGCTGTCATACAGATAGTTTTATCTCTCTGTGAAAATCTGTGAAGCTTCTGTGTTACTCTGTGTAACTTAAAAGGCTCAATGGCGCAGCAAAAGAAGTAAAGGATGTTGACGATTCTCAACTGCTGTTAATTCAGGAAAAGGTAATAAATATCATCTTTTTAGATAACTGGTTAGATAAAACAATTTAAATTTTTATTTTTAGCCTTTCAAAAGAATAATTATTAATAATAATATGATAAACAAAATGAAACTTAGAAATTCAATTAAAGCAATTAGTTTTCTTGTTGTATTTGTTTTTTCAACTACAACTATTAAAGCCCAGGGACGAAATGATGTTATCAAAGCTTACAATGAAGGGGCCAGTGTGGTTCAGACGGATCCCCAGGCAGCAATCAAAGCCTTTGAGAATGTGGTCAGCCTTTCCAAGCAGGTTGGAGATTCTGCGGCTGATCTCAGGCAGAAGGCAATAAAAGTACTACCAAGTTTGTATTATAATGTTGCTTCAAATGCCTTTACAGGGAAAAAGCCAACATCCGAAATAATACAGGCTGCAAAAAATGCAGTTGCTGCAGCAGAAAAATATGATAACACATCAATTAAACAAAACGCTGATATAATTCTGGTAAAGGCATATAATAATATGGCAGGCGAGTATTTCTCTAAAGATGATTACAAAGGTGCAATTGCATCATTTGACAGCGTTTTGATGATCAACCCTGATTATGTTTCTGCAATATATAATAAGGCATTAATATATCTAAAACAAGCCAATTCGGACGATTTTGAAAAAACTATCGATCTGTATATTGTGAAGATGAAAGCAGGGAATGATGAAGCTAAGCTTAAACAGGCATCCACCCTGGCGCTTGGGTACTTCCGCGCATCCGGATCAAAGTCAGATCAGGCAAATAAACTTGATGAGGCGCTTAGCTTTCTTAATAAAGCTGCAAAATATGGTGACGACAAAGATATGTTCTATTACTTTGCCGAGGTTTACAACAAACAGAAGAATTTCGATAAGGCATTAGATTATTCTAAAAAAGGACTGGCCCTTGAGACTGGTGACGTCGAACCCAAAGCAAAATTCTACTTTCAGATTGCCCTGGCACAGGAAGGTAAAGGCCAGACAGCTGAGGCTTGTGAATCATTCAAGAATTCCAGCTATGGTGTTTTTGCAGCGCCCTCTAAAGTAAAGCGGGCTAACCTCAAATGTAAATAAATGGAAACTGATACTGCCTGGGTATTTGATTCCAGGACTGCAGTACCAGGTGGCCGCCCCCGGTAAATTTATTAACTGACTGAACACAGACCCCGGTTTTTTTGTTATGTAATTGATAAACAATTATTACACTTGCCTCTGAAATTGGTGGTTTATAAATCTGTCTATTATGCTTAACCGGACTGGAGACGATAAAAAAATGAGAAGAAAATATATTATTCTTTTTGACGGGACTTGCAACTTGTGCAATAATGTTGTCAGATTTATTTCAAAAAATGACAGCAGACAAATATTCTGTTTCATCCCTCTTGAATCGGACAAGGCATCAGAATATTTAAGCCGGTATGACAAAAAAAATGTAAATAAAGGATCTGTATTGTTAATCCAGGATGAAAAGATTTATACTAAATCCAATGCCGTACTGAATATTTTGAAATGCCTCGACGGCTTATGGCCTTTATTCTATGTATTTATTGTAGTTCCGGGTTTCATCAGAGATCCGGTTTATGATCTGATTGCGAAATACAGATACAGATGGTTTGGAGCTACCAAAGGTAACCCCGACTTCAGATCATGTTAGATTATTATATATTTCTGTGAAACTGAAGAAATTATCATACACGATTTTAACTTGAAATGCTGGTTTTATTATAGCAACCAAAACCACAATTTCAGCTTCTAAAGGCTTCGACATAACACAGGTAGCTGAATTTGCCAGGGCACGAAAGGCAATTCAGTATGCTTCATCAATTGACCAGTGGGTTGCATTAATGGTTGACAGAAACAACGGAGGCTATGCTAACGCCTGGATATTAGCGGTAGTTGTATTACTTATGTTTTTTAACAAGAAGTTCTATTACAACTGTCTCCCCAATTTTATCATGAAGAGTCATCCTGTTAGGATTCCAAAAGGCTTGTATATATCCAAAACCAAACTCAAGCGCAGAAGCAAAATAACCCAAACTTCGTTCGATACAATGCCACAATCCGAGATGTTCATGGTACAAAGAAAGTACCTTTATCCTAAGAAAATATTTTCCAATAGTTTGTCCCTTACAGAAATAAAACGAGATAGTGAAATAAAGGACAGGCAAAAGTCCAAATAGAAATTTCAGAAAGGTAATTAAATATGAAGGCGTGTTGCTCATTTCAATTTCAACATCGAAAATACCATGGACGTTTATCTTCGAAATGTTCATATTGAATAAATCAAATAGGATGAGTATGCAAAAATAAATTATTATGAGAACTAACCAATCAATGACGAAAGCAATAAATCTTCTCTTGATTGTGGCAAGAACAAATTCATTATCTTGATGAAATTCGGGTCTAGTGTTATAGTTCATAATTATTGATAATTAAGGTTATAAAAATTATCACTTGTTTATACGTATAATAAAAGTACACAAAATATGGCAAAACAAGTAGTTATAAGTACTTTTTAGAATATGAATCCTATTCTGTCTTACTGTTTACGATATAAACGCGAAAGACAACACGCGAAACTCGAAACGAATTGAAATGCATCGAAAGTGGAAATTAGTAATATTATCGCAACGACGCAATGTCAATAAGCGGCTCACCTGTCATAAATGCAAATATTCTCATGAATTTTCTCCTTTTGAGAATTTTTCAATTGAATATTCTCTTTTTTAGAAGTATTCGAATTTTCGAAGTTGCAGAAATTCAGGGAATTAGTTAGTTGGATTTATATATTAAAGGTTCATTTTTTGATTTGGCACGCACTTTGCATGATTTTTAATTGAAAGCAAAGGATGTGCTTTCATATATTAATCATAAAGAAATAAACTTCTAATATCATATATCATGAGAACCAATACTGTAAGATACTGGAAGGATAAAAGGGAAAAACTTCTTAAGAAATATGATAATCTTACCTATAAAGATTTAAGATTTAGCGTAGGCGAAGAAAAAGCGATGATTGAAGGATTAGGTTCAAAACTTGGAAAATCCATGAAGGAATTGCTTAGTATAATTATTACACTTTGATTAAACTCTAATATTAACTCCATTAGAAGTTTATCAAACTTATTATAAATTAGTGTTTTTGTGAAGTTTAGGTATTGATTCAAGATTATACTTCAGAGTAAGTAAGCCAGTTAACACTTTACAAATACAGACATAAAAGCAATTTCCTAATCCATATATATGAAAAAGCCCGGCATTAAGGTGCCGGGCTTTGTTTTACTAAACATTAGATTGTTGCAAAAGAATCTCTGTTAAAATACTTTGAAATTATTTTAACCGGCAGATGGCTGAAAGTCTCTTTTGGCTTCTTTTTTTCTGGAATCGGCAGAATCAGAGACATCTGCTTTTCCTCCATTAACCTTTCCGGACATGCTGTCGAGAAGTGAATTGAATTTTCCTTTTATGGAATCCAGATAATCTTCCCCTTTTTTAACTACTTTATTCCGGCTATCAGAACCCTTATCGGGAGCAAATAAGACCCCGATCAATGCACCGGCAGCAATACCAGCCAGCGCGCCTATAACTACTTTTCCCGAGATCATAATCTTAGTTTTTTAGTGATGGTTAATAATGAACTTTTTCTCATATTCTGAGTCGTGTAAGAGACCAACAATCAGATGAATTATTTGTTTTGTAAACCATGGTTTATTTTTCCGGCTACGGTGATTTTTTTTCGCACTAAAACTGATCCGCTTAAGCATTATGAATTATCAGAAAGTAAATCCGGAATACGCACAACTGCAGTGATAAAAATTGACAGTTGCAAATACCGGATAAAAGAATACTTTTAAACATTCAAAAACCTGATATTATGTATCGTTATTTTTTCCGCTTTGTTGTAATGACTCTCACTATCCTTACCGCAAACCTTATAACCTATGCCATCAATACTTACCTGGTCAGCTATAAAAATCACTACAAACCGGTAGCCTTTACTTTTATGGGCATGGCAGTTACAGTATTGATTCTTTACCCTCTGTTTATAAAGCTTGAGAGCTGGGTAAAGGATATTTCCATCAAAGCAATCAGATCAGGGAAATCACTCGCCGGTAAATATCTCGGATTATTATTTACTTTCCTCGCCGCACTTATGGTTCTTTCCTATTTTTATGCGAAGATGTGGTACCATATTAATTTATTCAAGGTTATACTGCATGGGGGCGTTTATAAATGATGCCGCACGCCTCATAACTTGTAAGATAATATCCCAAGATAAAATTCAGAAATCATATCCAGTCGTACGGTGTTTCCTGGTAAACGTAATAATTCAGCCAGTTTACAAAAAACAGATTTGCATTTGCCCTCCATTTTACCACAGGTTTTTCTTTTGGATTATCAGCCGGATAGTAGTTTTCAGGAATATCAATTGGCAAACCTTTATTCAGATCACGTTCGTATTCATCTTTTAGTGTTTCAGAGTTATATTCAAAATGACCGGTAACAAATATCTGGCGGCTGTTTTTTGATATGATAACATGAACGCCGGCTTTCTCTGACCAGGCAGCCAGTGTTAAGTAAGGGTTATGCTGAATATCTTTTATCCTGTTTTCCGTATAACGGGAATGAGGTGTAGGGAAAGTATCATCAAAACCCCTGAACAATGGTATTTTATTATCAGTTATCCTGTGCTCAAATACACCGAATAGCTTTTTCTCCATAGCATATTTTTGAATCCCGTAATGATGATACAAACCTGCCTGGGCACCCCAGCAGATATGCAGCGTGTTGGTCACATTTTTTTTACTCCAGTCCATCACCTTGGAAATTTCATTCCAGTAGTCAACCTGCTCAAATTCAAGATTCTCAACAGGAGCTCCTGTAATTATCAGGCCATCATAACGTTTGTGTCTGATCTGGTCGAATGTCTTATAAAAAATATTTAAATGTTCTTTGGATGTATTCTTTGAATCGTGTTTATCCATATAAAAAAAGTCAATCTCTATTTGCAGCGGAGTGTTTGACAATATTCTGATAAAATCAGTTTCAGTTACAATTTTAAGCGGCATCAGATTACAGAAAGCGATTCGCAACGGACGTATATCCTGATGAGAAGCACGCAGCTCATCCATGATAAAAATGTTTTCATTCTTAAGGATGGTAATTGCCGGCAGATTATTCGGAATGTTTATTGGCATTTTATGGTACTCTTATATTATGGCGCTAAATTATAATTTTCAAATGTGAATAAGCCAGAATTTCGTTATATATGACAAACAAAAAGCCTGTTTCGTTCATTTTACGGAAAAGGATATATAAAAGTAATCGCCCTGATATATAGATCCTACAAACGTCATCTTATCAAAATATTTAGTATACTGGTCAAAGCTGGAAAAAGACAATTCTAAGTCAAGCTCTGTTTCATTTCAAACCATATAACATTGATAATTAATGAAATACATTATAATTTGAATATTCAGGATTTGAATTTTTAATGCAAATGACCTGAGATATTTATCTGATTTTTACCAAATCAGGCTTTTTATACATAAACAGTCAGATTTCTTGGATGATCAGCTCTTTTATTGTGGAAATCAAACTATTTTGACTCTTTGTTTATCAAAAGACGTTCAAAAGCAGTTGAACATAATCGAGTTCTTTCATACTTTTATTTTAAGGTCAGTAAATAGAATTATGAAAAGCAAAACTACTACAAAAATCAAGGATGATAAAGATAATCAGCATGTTAGAAAATCATCCAATAATTCTGGTTCGATAGTTAAAAATGCAAAAACCAACCCGATTTATGCAGAACTTGCTGATGAAGGTCAGGAAGACTTCTACAGTTACCTGGAATGGTTAGGTCTGGCAAAGAAACCTGATCTGTTGATCCTTACTTCTTCGCATCATTATTATTTCGAAGTTGAAGATCTTAAAGATATTAAGACAGTTTTAAATCTGAATCAACTAAACAACATAAAAAATATCAAAGATTTTTTTCAGGCAATTTTCAGCGTAATGCCGCATAAATGTTATTTTATTGGTAATTTCACTGACAATAAAATGCACAATGGGTTTCTGTCTTCGAAAAATTCATTTCATCATTTTGAAAAACAAAGTTATACTTCAGAATCCGAAGACGGGGCATGGGGTTCTTTCTTAAATATGTTATATGGCATAATCGATTCAAAGACAAACAGATCGTTGTCTAAGAAAACTGTTCAATTCATGCTCGAAGATACCGGTTTAAAAATTATCGATATAACCGAATTTAATGGACTCACTTATTTTTGCACCCAAAAAGACAAGCCGTCTGTAGAATAATTATTACATTCGATGCGTTGTTAATGGTTTTATAAGACGACACAAAATCCATGAAACAAAGCATTCTGGAGTATGGATGTTTTTACTAATTATTATCGGCTTCATAAAAATCCGGGTGTGAAGAGACGGAATCTCATGAATTACTTATTGGGTTCCTTTGATATTTTAGCAATTCTGTTAGCATTCCAGACTTCTTATTTAGTAAACTACTTTCAAAAAGGAGTTCTCTTTTTTACTGATAAAAATATATTAATACTCTTCATTGGGATTTTACCTTTCTGGCTTCTCATTCTTTACCTGGTAAGAATTACAGGCATCCCGACTAAACGATTTAAGGTTCTGTCTTTGCTTTACCTGCAAGCCTCTATTTCTATTTTTTATCTTTTGGCGGTCTTTTATTTTTTCTTTAGCTTATATCCGGTTCAGCGACTTTTTCTGGCAGAGCTGCCAATATTTGGCTTTCTGTTTCTGTTTTTTGGGAGGATATTGATTTACAAAGTTCTAAGGAGACTGGGAGAAAATGGGCACAATCATGTAATTGCTATTTTAATCGCCGATGATTCTTCACTGACTTTTATTGACAACCTTTTATCAAATAAAACATTGGGATACAAGGCTATAGTAATTTTTACCGAATCATCTCTGATTAAATCCAAATATGAAAAAGATTCGATTATACTTCCCGAAAAATTTTCAGGAATAATCAGCGACTTGATAGAAGTGGATTTCGTTGATGAAGTACTCTACTTAAAGGAAAAGCCTGATGCCAATGAAATACGGGAAATAATTTCAACTTGCGAAGATCTGGGGGTAACCTTCAGACTAAGATCAATTTTCCCTAAGACAAGCATCTCCAGTGCTATAAAAACTGATATGGCGGATGGTAAATTTCTGAGTTTTGTAAACATCCCAAATAACTCCTTTGCTCTTGCTATCAAAAAAACAGTAGATATAAATATTGCCCTCATGATGATAGTTGTGTTATCTCCTGTTTTAATTATTTTAAGTGCACTTGTAAAGCTTACCTCGAAGGGTCCGATAATCTGCCGACTTTCTAAAGTCGGATGGAAGGGTCGGCAGATCAAAGTGTATAGATTCAGAACCATGTATTTAAATGCCGAACGTAAAATCTTTTATCGGGAATCGGATATGAAAATAAAAGGTACCGGATCTGATTATGAAGATGATCCCCGTGTTACCAAAATCGGCAGATTTCTTCTTAAGTCCGGTTTGGATCAGCTGCCGGAGCTATTTAATGTTCTGGAAGGAGAGATGTCGATAATTGGTCCCCGTCATCCCCTTGAAGGCGATAGCATAAAATCTCTGAACAGGAAGTACTCCTGACGAAGCCCGAATGCCAGTGTTTAACTGATAACTCGTTGATGGTATTGCACAAACATGAACCGTCTGAGATAGGTCGAATGCCATAATCCGGTATTTTATTTCCAGCTTTGAACCAGCGAATAAAAAAATGTGCGGATATTTAAAATATTTGTATCCATGTTTCGTCTTTGGAATAAAATAACCTCTTAAATGAGTCCTAAAGAGTCAGAAAAAATTGGAACTGTTTATAAAAACGAGAGGAAACGGCTTCTCGGCTATATAAGAAACAGAATTCCCGACAGGGTGGAGGCTGAAGATATACTGCAGGATGTCTTTTACCAGCTTACCGTCGGCTTCAATGATATAAGGAGGTTTGAAAGTCTGACAGCATGGCTCTACAAAGTAGCTGATAACCGTATTACTGATCTGTTTCGCAAAAAGAAACCGGTCAGCATAAGTTACAGCGTAAATGCGAAAAATGACGATGACGGTCCCTTGACACTTGAAGAGATACTTCCTTCTCTGGGATCAACACCAGAGGATGATGAGATAAAAGAGATGATTTGGGAAGCCATCGAAGAGACTCTTTCGGATCTGCCTCAGGAGCAGAGAAAAGTATTCATTGAAAACGAATTTGAGGATATGAGCTTCAGGGAGATATCTGAAAAAACAGGCATAGGGATCAATACTCTTATCTCAAGGAAACGATATGCTGTCCTTGCCCTGCGGGAAAGATTAAATGAACTGTATAAACTATTAAAAAAAAATTAGTATGAAAACGTTAAGAATTTTAAAATTTGCAGGATTTGGAATACTTGGGTTAGGTTTCATTGCTCTGTGTGTTTTTATCACTATGAGTTTGTGGAACTCACTGATTCCGTTATTGTTTCATGGGCCAGTGCTAACTTTCTGGCAGACTGCAGGATTGTTTATCCTGTCAAAGATTCTCCTCACTGGTGTTGCTCCAAAGTCGCGATATCATGGAAGACCCGACTGGTGGAGGAAAAAGTATCATGAAAGATACAGACCCGGATGCAGGGAAGAAGAACGAAGAGTAAACCCTGAACAACCATAAATAAGAGGGTGTCTCAAAAGGGCACCCTTTTAATTTTTATCTTTATAAAAACTAAATAATAATTCATTTTAAAACCTTTAAATATGTTTAGAACTGAAATTTTTCTCAAAAGCAGAACAGGATTAAAAATATTTACAATCACGTTATTTATTCTGTTTAATACACTTTTTGTAAGTTCTCAGGTTGGGGATATCCGGTGGTCAGTTGATGGGAATTCTTATTATAAGGTTGAGAAAAACGAACTCGTTCAGTATATTCTGCCCGACAATAAGCCTGTTGTAGTATTATCCAAACAACTTCTCACTCTGGCAGGAAATGAGAATCCGCTTCAGTTCAGTGATTATTCTTTCTCTGCTGACCAGCAAAAAGTACTGCTGTTTACAAATACCAGGCGGGTCTGGAGGTTAAATTCCAAAGGAGATTACTGGATGCTTGACAGGAAAACAGGCTTGCTCAGGCAGCTGGGTAAATCCCTTCCTGCATCATCATTAATGTTCGCCAAGTTTTCTCCCGATGGCAAATCTGTGGCCTATGTCAGTGGAAACAATATATATGTTGAAGATCTGTCCACTTCATATATTAAAGCTTTGACAAGTGATGGATCTGTTACACTTATTAATGGTACTTTCGACTGGGCATATGAAGAAGAATTTGACTGTCGTGATGGATTTCGGTGGAGTCCTGACAATAAAAAAATAGCGTACTGGCAGATTGATGCCAGAAGCATCAGAAAGTATTACCTTATTAATAACACCGATTCAATTTATTCCAGGGTTATTCCGATTGAATATCCTAAAGTTGGAGAAAACCCATCTTCCTGCAGGGTTGGAGTGGTAAATATTGCAGATAGCAAAACAACCTGGATGAGTATCCCGGGCGACCCTGCTCAAAACTATCTCGTGAGATTGGAGTTTATCCCTTCGACCGATAATCTGCTTATACAGCAACTGAATCGTAAACAGAACACTAGTAAGCTCTATATATCTCAAGCCTCTTCCGGTATTTCAAAGGTTATTGAGGAAGAAACCGATCAGGCCTGGGTAGATATCTATCAACCCGGAAACCCTTACTCAATCAGTTTTACAAATAGTTTCATCTGGCTGAATGAGACACATAGTATTCTTTGGGATTCGGAAAAAGATGGATGGAGACATTTATATCAGGTATCTCTTGAGGGAAAAGCCGAGAAACTGGTAACTAAAGGCAATTGGGATTTTACTGACATAATTTGGGTCGACCATAAAAAAGGGTATGTCTATTTTATGGCTTCGCCCGGCAACGCAACACAAAACTATCTTTACCGTACCAGGCTTGATGGAACGGCTGATGCAGAACTTTTAAGTCCGGCATCTTTAAAGGGAACTCACAGTTATTCTTTCTCTCCCAACGGTAAATACGCGGCTCATTCTTTCTCGAACAGCTTTACGCGTCCCTCGCATGAATTTATCACTGTATCCAATCAGAAGCCGTTAAGTGAAAAAGAGAGCATTTTGTCCCGTCTCGATTCATTGAAAGTTAAACCTGTCACAGAGTTCTTTAAAATTAAAACCACAGACAGTGTTGAAATGGACGGATGGATGGTTAAACCTGTGAACTTCGATCCCTCAAAGAAATATCCTGTGGTATTTTATGTTTACACTGAACCTGCCAGGGCAACTGTGACCGATTCTTATGGCATTGGCAGAAACAAGCTATACCTGGGCGATATGGCAAAAGATGGGTACATCTACATTTCTCTCGATAACAGGGGTACTCCGGCTCCAAAAGGAGCTGCCTGGAGAAAATCCATTTACAAAAAAATAGGACAAATAAATATCCACGACCAGGCAATGGCCGCTAAAGAAATACTTAAATGGAACTTTGTCGATCCAGAGAGAATTGCTGTATGGGGATGGAGCGGTGGTGGATCGGCCACTCTGAACCTCATGTTCCAGTATCCTGAGATTTACAAAACGGGAATAGCTATTGCAGCTGTAGCCAATGAGCTCACATACGATAATATTTATCAGGAGCGCTATATGGGGCTGCCACAGGAAAACATGGAGGATTTTATAAAAGGATCACCCGTCACTTATGCAAAAAACCTTATAGGAAACCTGCTGTACATACATGGAACCGGCGATGATAACGTTCATTATCAGAATGCCGAGATGCTTCTCAATGAGCTGATTAAGTACAACAAGCAATTTCAGTTTATGGCTTATCCAAACCGTACACATGGTATTTCAGAAGGAGAGGGGACCTTTGTCCATCTGGCAACTCTTTATACAAGTTATTTAAGAAAGAATTGCCCTCCGGGAGGAAGGTAACCTCTTGGCTCCATGCCTCAACTCTGTGGCCCTCCGTGGATCCTCTGTGTCTTTCTGAGTAACAAGAAATTAAGAACTTACTCTGAGTTGCATAGAGAAGCACAGAGAAGCAAAGAGAACCACAGAGGTTTTTAAATTTTAATACAAAATTCGTACCCGTATTGTATGAGGAATATTCTTCAGGTCCTGAAGTACTGAAGCATCAAGCTCACTGTCCGTTTCCAGGATGACATAACCCAGGTCTGCATCAGTCTGCAGGTATTCAGCTGAAATATTGATTCCCTTTGAAGAAAAATAATGGTTGATCTCTCCAAGGACACCAGGGACATTCTTATGAATATGTAAAAAGCGTTGCTTGGAGGCGTTCGCATGAAGTGCAATCTCTACAAAATTTACTGCTCCGATTGTTGATCCTGTATCACTGTATCTCACAAGTTTTTCAGCTACCTCAAGTCCGATATTTGCCAGAGCTTCCAGGGTACTTCCGGCAATATGAGGTGTAAGAATTACATTATTAAAATCCTGGAGATCATTCTCGAATGGTTTGTCGTTCGAAGATGGCTCTTTCGGGAAAACATCAGCGCCGACTCCGGCAAGGTGTTTTGATCTGAGTCCATCGGCAATAGCCTTATAATCAACAACATCACCACGAGATGCATTAATCAGACAAGCTCCTTCTTTCATAAGAGCAATCTGATCATAAGAGATCATATTCCTGGTTAATGCTGTCAACGGAACGTGAACAGTTATTGTATCAGACATCTTTAACAGGTCATTCAGACTCGAAAGCGGTTTGGAATTACCAAGACTTAGTTTTTTTTCAATGTCATAATAGATAATATTCATTCCAAGGCTCTCTGCAAGGATTGAAACCTGTGAACCTATATGTCCATAGCCAATAATGCCAAGGGTTTTGCCTCGTATCTCAACCGAATTATTGAATGATTTCATCCATATTTTATTGTGGGCGAGAGCATTTTTTTCAGGGATGCCACGCATGAGCATAATGCATTCGGCTATTACCAGTTCCGCTACAGAGCGCGTATTTGAGAAAGGAGCATTAAATACTGGAATTCCCATCATTTTAGCATCCTGGATATCCACCTGATTTGTACCAATACTGAAACATCCGATAGCAAAAAGCTTTGGAGTCTTAACTAGCAGGCTTTTACGAAGTTCTGTACGGCTTCTGATTCCAATTATATGAGTAGTCTGTAATTTTTTTCCCAGTTCTTCACCTGAGAGTGCACCATTCAGACATTCAACATCCGTATAGCCATTTTCCCTGAAGAACAGGTTGGCATTCTCGTGGATCCCTTCAAGTAAAAGAACTTTGATCTTACTTTTATCAAGTGAAAAATTTCTCATCCCCAGACAATTAAGTATTAAAGTAATAATCTAATTTAATATCGTAGATTAATTCGTGAAAAGTAAATAAAAGAGTCCGTTTGTGCAAATAATTTAAAGTTCTTTAGGTATTTTAATGATAATTCAACTATTTCTCAGTTACACAGAGTTGCACGGAGAGACCACAAAGGGCAATAGAGAATTATCCTTTGCTAAAGGCTATGCATGTTCATTTTGATCGCAATGCAATTAGGGTTCCACACGCAAGCCTATACCTGAAGGCTTGTCTTATTTGTTCCCGGTCATTATCTCCTTCTCAGGGTGTCCGCTGATATGATTGTTTTTCAATTCGACAGGAATGTTGTCAGACATAAGCAGTAAGGCAGCCGCTTGTTTCCCGGTTTCGGTATTACGGAAAATATTGTCTTCAAGAACCACTCCTTCTGCTCTGCTGTATATGGATATTCCATATCCCTTTTCTTTAGTCCCGTTGTTTTCGATGAGATTATTTTTAATGATACTTCTGTGAGGGGCATTCTGAGGCAACTCGCCACGTAGTTGAATTCCATCAGATCCATTTTCATAGATATGATTATCGGCGTAAAGCATATCAGTATCCTTATGACCTGTACATATACCGTTGATCCCGTTGTTATGAAAAATATTATTTCTGACATTCCCGTTCCTCACACGCCAGCATACAAAGAGTCCGTAACCGTCATTATTATGACTGTTGTTTCCTTCAATAAGTGTGTAAGGAGATCCGGTTCCGGGATGCAGTCCGCTGTTTGCACATCCATAGATCTCGCAGTTACGAACAGTGACATATTCTGTTATCTGCCAGCTGATTCCATCGCAATTGAAGTTTTTTACCGTAACATTTTCAACGATGGCCTTATGTACTTTATGAAGGTAGATTCCACCTGCCCGGCATCCATCTATCATATCATTGCTTTCCCTGCTGCCATCCACTGTGAGATTGGCGATCCTGACATTTTCCGCACCAACTGCAGAGATCACTGAACAGTTGTTGGATACTGTACCTTTTTTATCGGCATGATAATCGCGGACCAGATAATCATCGATATATATGACATTGCCTTTAATGCCAGTTATTTTTGCTGTTGTCAGGTCCCATCCCGATCTCTGACCTTCATCGTAAATTGCAACTCCCATTCCGGGCTTGAAGCCGGAAGCATCTGAAACGGTGATTTGTAGTTCACCATAGTCCGCATCAATGGCAAATGGAGACCTGAAGCCCTTACATTTCTTTAATACAGTACCCGGACCCGATCCTACAAGCGACATGTTATCGTAAAGTCTTACAGGGGCAATTATGTCATAGTTCCCCGGAAAAAGCATAACCGTTCCGCTGTTGCCTGCATTGTGCAAAGCATCTATGGCAGTCTGTATTGCTTCCGAGGTAAATCCATGTATATCGGCATTGGTACCGCCAACAGTAATCTTTTTTTCCGGTATCCCGGAAAACACAACTGAAACATTTAGAGTATCATGCGGTGCTGACAGCTCATCGGTGACACTTGTTTTTGAAGATTCCGGACTGCTGTTTATCCTGGCAGCTTCAGGTTTATTTACCTGTACACAGGCTGTGAAAATATACAAAACTGAGAAGAACGATATCGCTTTCATAATTATATCGGTTTATTTCGGTTCATTCATGGAGGAAAGGTAAGGAATTAATAGGTTCATTTTTGTTCGCCAGGGCGTTGTTATTTTCTTTTTCTTGAATTTGGCCTCCCAGCGGAGTGAATAAAAAGGCAACCATCTTGGGGATGTCGAAAAAGTCCTTAGTGGGAGAAGAACAGATTATGAGTTGCAGGAATATGACTTTATATTCCTGACTGCTAATTCGTAATTTCTTCGCACTTTTGCCGGTAAATAAAATTTATATGAAGTCTTGGTTTTCAGGTGAAGCTTTTGCGGTAATTCATGTCCGAAACTTCCGTTTTTATCTGTTCTATCGGATTTTTATGACAATGGCCAGCCTTATGCAATCGGTTATTGTGGGATGGCAGATATATGCGATATCGCACAATGTTCTGTGGCTGGGATTTATCGGTCTGGCTGAGGTGATCCCTCAAGTCAGCATATCTCTTTTTGCCGGCCATTATATAGATTTATGGAACAGACGTAAGATTGTTAATTATACCACTCTATTACTCATTCTGGGAGCAGTGATCCTTTTGATTTACAGTTCAAATACTGCATACTTCTCTGAAAAATATGGTATCATTCCCATTTTCGTCACTATCTTTTTAACCGGACTTGCACGAGGAATACTTGGTCCTGCACAGGTTGCACTTTTGGGACAGCTTGTTCCCAGGAATTTATATGCGAATGCAGCCACATGGAACAGCGCTAACTGGCAGGTAGCCGCAGTGATGGGACCGGCAATCGGCGGACTGGTCTATGGGTTCTGGGGAATAATACCAGCTTATTCGCTGGTATTAGGCTTATATACTTTGTCGTTCTTTATGATAATGCTTATAAGGGTTGGCAGGCACGAAGTTATTGAAACTGCCGAAGGTGTAATTACACGGATAAAAAGCGGTATAAGCTTTGTCTTTAGAACCCCGGAATTGCTCGGCGCCTTTGCACTTGATATGTTTGCTGTTCTCTTTGGAGGAGCGGTTGCCATGCTACCTGTATTTGCTTCCGATATTTTGCATATCGGGCCTCAGGGTCTGGGTCTGCTCAGAGCATGTCCTGCGATTGGAGCAACGCTTATGGCTTTCGTTCTCATGTTCCGTCCGCCAATGAAAGATACCGGAAAAATTCTTTTCATTTGTGTCAGTGGATTTGGTCTCTGTATGATCGGTTTCGGTCTGTCAAGAAGTTTCATTTTATCGGGTCTTTTGTTGATTATCAGCGGTGCATTCGATAATGTAAGTGTTGTGATCAGGGGAACCATTCTCCAGCTGTTTACACCTGATGATATGCGCGGAAGGGTTGCCTCTGTAAACAGCATTTTTATCGGATCATCGAATGAATTGGGAGCCTTTGAATCGGGGGTTACAGCTAAATTAATGGGTCTTGTCACATCTGTGGTGTTTGGTGGCATTATGACACTTGTAGTTGTCTTCACCACATTAAAGGTTAATAAGCCACTCCGGAAGTTGTCATTAAGTAGCAAGATGTAAGATTTGAAGTGGTGTACCGGTGAATGGAACAGCCTGTGATTAAATCTCTGTATCCACTGTGCTTCCTGATTTTATCGCCTTTACGCCATTATTTCTTCCCCGCCCACTTTTTCCACAGAATCTTGTTATCCAGCATCTTAATAAAAAATCCGCCCACCACACTTCTTGCCTGGAATCCAACCATCTGGGCATTATCGGTTATGTACCAGTCTGATACAGGCACCCTGTTTGGTGTCTTGTCGGCATAATCATAAACCGGATCAAAAATTGACCTGAAATCGTTGATATTATCTGCAAGTGTTGCAGTCCAGGTTATCCAGTCATTTTTGGAATAGCGTTCACGGCTGTCAAGAGGCAGACCATACGGTGCTATAACTGTTTTGTAATAACTTATTTCATTCCGGAGAATCTCTTTCGGGAAAAGATTAAAGTCAAGCAGCTTGTCCCATACAAGATTATACTTCTGACTCCATGTCGATTTCTGATCGTATGCCAGCAGGGTATGATTCCCTTCAGTTGCCAGTTTTACCCAATCCTTTGCCATATTCTTAGCTTTTTCTTCTGTCATTGCTGCTTTCTCCTTATATCCGTTCATTTCACAAAGCATGGAATATGATTTAATTGCAATTATTGCCTTGGCAGAGAGATTGACATTATGTGCAAGGTGACCGGCAAAATCATCTGTACAAAGCTGGTTTTCAGGATCAAACCCTTTTGAAAGAAGATAATCAGCCCATTTGTCGATTACCGGCCAATACTGTTTTGCAAAATCCGCATTCCCTTCAACTTTTGCGAGAGCTGCAAGCATAATGAGCATGTTTCCTGTTTCTTCGACAGGCATCTGGTCCGTTTCATCTTTTTCACCACCACCATAAACCTGACCTGTTGCATAAGGATATTGTCCAAGATCGTGCGGTGCGAAGGGAAATTTCCAGCGTGGAGATGAGGCATAGTCAAGAACAGGTTGTAGCATGGCTTTAGTGAGAACCGGACTGAACAATAATGTAAAAGGTGAAAAAGGGTAAATTACATCAACTGTGGCAATACATCCATTACTGAAGTTCTCTTTTGGGAAAAACAGGGGATTGCCTTTGGTATCTGATACCAGCTTATGGGCAGCAATACACTGGCGATATACAAGTGCACACATCTGTGCATATTTTTCTCCACCAGCTGTATTGAGATCAGCCATCAATTCCGTGTCGAATGAATTGCATGCACTCATTAGTCTGTCATAATCTGCGGCCGAGGTTATAAGCAAATTGTCAAATGTCATCCCCTTATGACGCCACCATGCCTGAAGATCACTTTCAAAATACCTGATTGAGTAGATATCATCATAAGCGACCATGGCCCATACATTGACCGAAGTAGCTCCGGTTTTGCCAAGATCCCACGATGCTGCCATGGATATTGAACCGTCATTTACTTTTTTTGGTTCAGAATAAATTTCACTGTCCGGCAGCTTACCTGTCTTAACAAAACTATCTGACAGGGAATTCCTGCGAGCAACAGAAAATGATGGATTCTGCGTTTCCGGAATGGCAAGATAAGCATAGCCCCAGTCTATCCGAACATTATCTCCGGGCTTATTTAGATATTTTTGCTCCTTTGTACCGATCTTTGCGGTCTTCAGACCCTTTATAACGGGTTGATCCCAAGTGACCAGCTCTTCTGTTTTATTTACTGCAAGCTCCGAACCACAATCGAAGTATATCTGGACGTCGTGAGTTTTGCTGTCTGCTGATTCCACTTTCCAGGTTATGTAGGTTACAGGACGTGAGAGTACATCAATATCCTTAACAAGAAGTGGTGATGTGAAGGTCATTGTTACATTAATGTTATCATTTCCAAACACATATATTGTATTTACTGGAAGCACTTTTAGTGATAGTTGCTTCATCGGTTCAATATAACTTGGATTGCTTCCCATGATCCGATAGGTTTTGCCATCCACCTTAATCATACTGTGTATCGGATTCCTTGCACCGGTCCAGTGGACTGTTTCCATATCGGTAAGCCTGTCGGATGGTGACCATATGCTAAAATAGGGGTCGTGAGTAATAAGTGGTACTGATGGAGGTCTGAAGCCGGAAGGTTCATTTCCCACAGACTGGGATCTGACAGATATAATAAATGCAAAAGTTAACAATAAGAATGCTGTAGCTCTTTTCATAACGTAGTTGAGTTTATTGTAAATACTTTAATTCAAAAATAGGATAAATGGCTTAAGTTATAATCATCTCATCGCAATTCTGCAGATCACAATTTCCTTTGGCATTTTTGAACTTTACTTTCCTGTGAGCTATTGACAGACAGCGTATATATTCATTTATATTTTGGACATTAGCCGGATTTCTTACCACAAGTGGTATCACCCCAATCACCGGAGAATCAAATTGTTGTTTGAAAACAATCTCACATACATAGAAAATTTCTCCAGCGATCTCAAGCGGATCTCCATCTGCAGGGATCTGATCGACAGATATTTCCGGCAGCTGAGTCTGGTCAACTACATTGTAAGGTTTAATCACTAATTTATTCATATGTTACTTAATTTTGAATTCCAAAGTTACAAAAAATGAAAGACTAAGAGACCATGAGCTATGCACTGCATACTGAATATCATATTTCGGTCAAAAGCTGTAACTTAGGAGTCGTTAGCCAGGCATTTGAAACATATAGAGCTGGAAGCGCTACGGAAGGTATTAGGAGCCAGCATGATGACGGTTTTTCGTAATTTTAGCATAACACTTAAGAAGGCAGTTTTCAGGGAAGATTTTAAATGTAAAGTGCTTAAAAATGAATAAGATAGTAAAATATAAACAATCTCTTTAATATGGAATACTCTGTTGCACAAAAAGTTAAGGAAGCATGGGGGAAACAGCCCTGCGATCATCCGGATCTGGAAAAGGAATATTATGGAGGAGCTTTTCTGATAAATTGGGTGTGTACCCGCTGTGGTAAAGAATTTTCAATTTCTGATAAACTTGAAATGGATAAAAAACAAAAGACAATTCAGCCGGATCGTGCATGAAACCTGCGAACGGCAATCAAACCTTCATGATGAACAGAAACTGGAAAACAGTTCTTAAGATTGCTCTGGTGATAATATCACTGCCATTCATCTTTTTTGTTTCTTTATTTTCGGGAGCATTCGGCCATCTTCAAAGCAAACAGGAACTTCTGAATTTTAAAAATGCAACATCAACGGTAGTTCTATCCGAAGAGGGTGAGCTGATAGGTAACATCTTTTCGCAAAACAGAACAAATATTACCTTCGGGCAAATTCCGTCTAATCTTGTTAATGCCCTGATAGCAACAGAAGATTCCAGGTTCTTTGAACATAAAGGTATTGACTCAAGAAGTCTCTTCAGAGTTTTTTTCAAATCAATTCTGCTCAAGAACCGTAATTCAGGTGGAGGCAGTACTCTCTCCCAGCAACTGGCAAAGAATATGTTTGGCAGGAAATATTCAGGCCCGCTGGCTATTCTGATCAACAAAACAAAAGAAACAATACTGGCTCATCGTCTTGAAAAATCATTCAGTAAAGAAGAAATTCTTACGCTTTACCTGAATACGGTTTCTTTTGGAGAAAATGTTTACGGAATAGGCACAGCATCGCGGAGATATTTCGACAAAAAAGTTGAATTTCTGAACACCCAGGAATCAGCTGTTCTTGTTGGAATGCTCAAGGCAAACACTTTTTACAATCCACGTCTTCATCCTGAAAATGCAAGAACAAGAAGGAACGTTGTTTTAAGGCAGATGCAGAAATATAATTATCTTAAAGCATATCAGGCAGATTCGCTTTGCAATCTTCCATTGATACAGAATTTTAAGGACATAGAATCTGATGGTCCGGCTGATTATTTTCTGGTCAGGGTAAAAAATGAATCTGAACAGAAGCTGAAATATGTGGAATCTCTGACCGGAAAAAAGTGGAATATCGAAGAAGACGGATTGGTTATAAACACCACTTTGAATCTTACTCTTCAAAAATTTGCCCTGGAGTCTTTTCGTGAACATCTCTCTGTTATGCAGAAAAGATTATGGGAGCAATATCAGACACCTTCCGGCAAACGATTGGTCGGGCAGATTGTGGAACAGGAACTTAAATCGCTGAATATGTCTGGACGGGCAGGAGAAATAAATTTGCGGCAAATATTTAGCTGGAGCGGTTCCCGTAATGATTCAATTTCTGTTGCAGATAGCCTGAATCAGGCCTTATTGATACTTCATGCAGGATTGCTGGCTATGGACCCGGTCACGGGCTCTGTAAAAGCCTGGGTCGGGGGTATTGATTTTAAAACCCAGCCGTATGATCAGATATATGCCAGGAGACAGTTGGCTTCGGCGTTTAAACCTATCCTCTATGCTGAGGCATTCGAAGAGGGAATGGAACCATGTCAGTATCTGGATAATGATTCAATTGTTCTTTCAGGGATGGGCGACTGGAGTCCTGAAAACTATGATCACTCAAATGGAGGAAAATATACACTCGCCGGCGCACTCGCATTGTCGATGAATATCCCTACCTTTAATCTATATTTAAAGATTGGCTTTGAAAACCTTGATACTATCTGGAAGAAAATGGGATTTTCCTATGCTCTGGATAATACACCGTCAGTATCGCTGGGTACGGCAGAAGGAAGCATTATGGAAGCTGCTGTGGCATATTCTTCTTTTGCAAATGGCGGTTACAAGATCACTCCTCAATGTATTTCGTCAATCAAAACAACAGATGGTATAAGTATCTGGCAGAACGATTTCATTTATCCAAAAGAAAGGATACTGACGGAAAGATCATCGGTTCTAATCAGGGCAATTTTGCAAAAAGCTATTGCTGAAGGAACCGGATCTTCAATGAATAGTGTTTATGGCGTTAATCTTCCGGTAGCAGGAAAAACAGGCACATCGCAGAATTATTCCGATGCATGGTTCATAGCTTTTAATCCCAGGCTGGTTATTGCCAGCAGGGTAGGGGCCTCATCGCGGGCCATTCATTTCAATAATGGGTCATATGGTTCAGGGAGTACACTTGCTTTGCCTCTTGTGGCGTTAACATTAAAAAAGATTCAGGATAACAAATTAGTAGCAGAACAATTAATCGTCCCCTTTTCTGATCTGCCTTCTGAATTGAAAGGAGCTCTCGATTGTCCCGATTTTAAAGATAAAAACCTGCTTGACAAATTCATTAATCTGTTTCAGAATAAAAAAGCTCCTTTCGATAAGGAGATTAATAAACCAAAACAGAAAAAGAAGGGCTTTTTCAGGAGGCTCTTCGGCAGATGAAGATAAGAAGGGGAGAATGGGAGAAAAGGAGATTTGTCTTATTACATTTGTCTTATTACTTTTGTCTTTTGTCTTTACTATGAATAAAACCCTGGGATTTTTAGCTCCGATTATGATCTCCATGATCATATTTATTCTCAATTCAATACTTCCCGGAAGATGGGTAACCGGATATGTCACCAAAGCAAATTCCAAGGAAAAAATGAGATACCATCTTAATGGTCTCCTGGTTTTCTTTACGGTGGTACTGGTCTGGTTTTTATTGGGATATTTTAACATTATGCCTTACGATTGGCTTTACCTTTACAGGTGGTACGGACTGGCCGGCGCTTTTGTTGCCGGTATCATTTTTTCCCTGTCAGTTGTATTATATTATCCTCCTGTGAGGAAATCCTTTCTGTCAGATCTTTTTTTTGGCAGAACAGAGAACCTCCAGTTATGGGGCGGCCTGGCTGATGCAAAAATGTGGCTGTACCTGACAGGAGCAACAATGCTCGAATTAAATGCACTTAGCTTTACGGCACACCATTGCATAATGTTCAGAGATCAATCTTCAACAGGCATAATTCTTTCAGCCGGATTGCTTACTTATTTCATTGTTGATTATTTCATCTTCGAAGAGGTTCATCTCTATACTTATGATTTATTTGCAGAAAGAGTTGGCTTTAAGCTGGGCTGGGGATGCATGGTCTTCTATCCGTACTTTTATTCCGTATTTTTATGGTCCACCGTTGATCTTCCTGATCCTCACACTCCTGACTGGTTATTACTGATCTACGTCCTGATGTTTTTTTCGGGATGGATTTTATCACGTGGCGCCAATTTGCAGAAATATTTTTTCAAAAGAGATCCGGGCAGACCATTTCTCAGGATTGTACCTGAAACGATCACAGACGGCAATAATGCCTTGCTGATAAATGGATTCTGGGGTATCAGCAGGCACATTAATTATTCAGGTGAAATATTAATGGCTTCAGGAATAATCCTTTGTACCGGGTATCCCTCTTTGATCGGGCCATGGTTATATCCTTTATACTACGTCATTTTGCTGATTGCGCGTCAGAGGGACGATGATAAGCGATGTGCACTCAAATACGGGGAACTCTGGAAGATATATGTAAAAAAGGTTCCATACCGGATCTTTCCCTTTATCTATTAGACGACCGCACATCACCCGCTGCAAGCCGTATACCACATTTCCTTAAAGCCGATACATTTTTCTGGTTGTATCTCCCATTATGCTTATAGCCATTTTCCGTGGTAGAATCTTTTGCATGATAAACGAGGCTATCCGATTTCCCCTGCCAGTAATATAAGAGGGTTGTTTACCTAATTTCTTCAGACATTCATCTGCCACCTCTTTCGGTTCAAGCACCCTGGGAGTAAAAAACCCGGTCTTTTCAGGACGTGTATTTTTATACCCGGGTGTTGCCGTAGCACCTGCGCAGCAAGCTATAACATCGACACCGCTCTCTTTCCATTCATACCATAGACTTTCTGCCAGGATCCTGTTAAATGCTTTTGTTGCGGCATAAACCGATAAATAGCCGCTGCCCTGAAATCCGGCAAGTGATGTCATTAAAACAACTGCACCTTTTCCTTTTGCGACCATTTTTTCTCCAAATAGCCTGACCAGATTCAGCGGAGTGATCATATTTAACCGGGCTGCCATAGAGTGGTTCTCTGCTGAATTTTTAAGAAAAGGACCTATATATGACAGAGCGGCATTATATACAAGTAAGCTTATTTCCCGGCCATTTAATGCATCCTCGATCTGTTTTGCGGCATCCGGCACTGACAAGTCGCAGGAGATGCACATTATATTTATTTTGTACTTATCTTCCAATGAATCAGCTAATTGTTGCAACGGGTGAAGGCGGCGGGCAATGAGTACAAGATCCATTCCTCCTGCAGCCAGACAGGCTGCAAATGCAGCGCCGATTCCTTCTGAAGCACCGGCCACCAGAGCCGTGTCACCATATTTCTGTTTTAAGCTCATTCAGGGAATAAAGATAAAAGACAAAAGGCTAAAGACAAAAGGAAACGGGTAATGAATTATTTACGATTGAAAATGAATGAAAAGGTACAGGACAAAAACGCAAAACGCTAAATATTCATCGAAATGTGCAAATCGCACATTGTGAGAATTATACAACTTATTTACATAATAATATAATAGATCACGGAATGAATGTCCTTATCTTTGTTTCATGAGAAGCAATACATTAATAAAAACAAATGCATCAAAGTGCCGGCGAATGATCGTCATAGCTGAGATCAATATATTACGTAAGTATGAGGACAGGCAGCTTATTGATGATAAAATTGTGCGTCAGATGACAAAATTGCACACACTGTGGTTCAAAGGGCTGCAATTGTAAGCTTCTTTTGATTCTGAAACTTTTTTACACTCCCGCCTGTTACTGTTTCATCCTGCTAATTATTAGTTTAAAAATTTTAAACTTGAAGGTATTTCTTTGCGACCTTTGAGGTAACTTTGTGACCTTATAATTTAATCCAAGCTTCTATCCAGTTTAATATAGAAAATAAGTACATAATAAATTAGCAGTTAATAGAATAACAGTTAACAGAATGGTAAAAAAAATTGAAATTCAACTGGCTCAGTCATTTCTTGATGACTTAATCGTAAAACTGAAGCTTACCAGGTGGCCCGATGAGATAGAAAATTCAGGCTGGACTTACGGAGCCAGTCTGAGTTATATGAAAGAGCTGGCTGATTATTGGATCAATAACTTCAACTGGAGAAACACTGAAAATGAAATCAACCGGCACGGAAATTTTATAGCCCAGATAGACGGATATAAAATTCATTTTCTGCATATTAAAGGCAAGGGAGAAAAGTCGATTCCACTTATCTTAACTCATGGGTGGCCATCTTCATTTCTTGAAATGCTGAAGCTTATTCCACTATTGACTGAGAATAAAGATTTTTCATTCGATCTGGTTATCCCATCAATGCCGGGATATGGTTTTTCACAGAGGATTATCCAGCCCGGCTGTAATGTTTCATTTATCGCCGATTTATGGCATAAGTTAATGACGGAACTTGGATATGATAAATACGGTGTTCATGGAGGTGACTTTGGCGCCGGTGTTTCCACTGCCATTTCAATGAAATATCCTGAAAATATTATCGGTCTGCACCTGAATTATATTCCTGGTAATTATGTACCGGTACTGGAAGAAAATGAGGCATTTTCCACAGAAGAAAACCAATATCTCGATTCAGAAGAAGAATGGTACTCAAGAGAAGGAGGTTATTCACTTGAACAAAACACCAAGCCTCTTACATTGTCCTACGGGCTAAATGACTCGCCTATGGGCTTATGTGCATGGATAGTAGAAAAAATGTATGGCTGGGCTGATTGCAGAGGATACATCGGGAATGTCTTTTCAAAAGATGAACTTTTATCCAATGTAACTCTTTACTGGGTAACAGAAACAATACATTCCTCTGCCAGGTTATATAATGAAAACAGTAAAAATCCACTTATCATCGGAAAAAATTCATATATTAATATTCCGGTAGGCATAGCTCATTTCCGGTATGAGGATCCATTTCCCCCCAGAAAATTCATCGAACGTGGCTTTAATATTCAGCACTGGTCGGAATTTCCAGTTGGAGGACATTTCCCTGCCATTGAAAAACCAGGATTGCTGGCTGAAGACTTGATCAGTTTTTTCAGCAAAATAGAGCCAAAAGAATAAAGAACAATGCCCGTTACGTTTGGTGTTTATCGTTTCGCTGCGAACTTTGTTCTTAAATATTTACATATGAAAATAAAAGAAATATCCAGATTTAGTAAAAGAGTATATGAAGCTGTTTTAAGGTTACTGCCTCAGCTTGCTCCGGAAACCGATTTCCCATCTGACCAATATTTTAAAAGTATCTTAACTTCCGAAAACACCCATTTCTTCGTTGCTGAACTAGACAATAAACAAATTGTCGGAATGCTTGCCATAGGAATATATAATATACCTTCAGGTACTAAAGTCTGGATAGAAGATGTGGTAGTTGATGAATCTCAAAGAGGGAAAGGCATAGGTAAAGAACTTATTCTTTATGCAATTAATTATTCCCGGTCGCTGGGTGCCAAGAGCATTGGTTTAACTTCAAGACCTTCGAGAATTGCAGCTAATAGATTGTATCGTAAGATGGGATTTGTAAAGTATGAGACGAATGTCTATAAGTATCTGTTAAGTTAATTAACTTTATGATAAGAATTTGCTTTCCTGAACTCTTTTAAATTAAATCTATGAGACTTAAGCTGATCATTATCCTGTCCCTAATTTCGGGAATAACTGCAAAAGGGCAGTCATCAGATACAAAATCTGCTGAAAATAAACCTGCAAAAACATATTGCAATCCCTTAAATATTAGCTACAGATTTTGTCTCGATAAGCCATCAAGGCGCGAAGCGGCAGATCCGGTTATTGTACTATTCATGGACAAATATTTTCTGTTTGCCTCAAAATCGGGTGGTTACTGGTACTCAACCGATCTGCTTAACTGGAATTTTGTTACCACTCCCGACCTCCCTCTGGAAAATTATGCCCCTGCTACAGTTGTTATTGGTAACTGGCTCTATTTTATGGCATCCACTAGTCCTCTTCCCAATACTATGATATACCGGTCTTCCGACCCTGTCAGCGGAAAGTGGGAAATAGTCAATGATGCCTTTCCGATAAAACTGACAGATCCTGCCTTTTTGGCCGATTCTGACGGGCGCATATATTTCTACTATGGATGTTCCAATAAAGACCCTATTATGGCAGTCGAACTTGATAAGGAGAACAAGCTTAATCCGATTGGTGCTCCGGTAGCCTGTTTCGGAGGAAATCCCTCTCAGCATGGCTGGGAACAAACCGGCGATTACAACAATAAAACCGATAGCCCATGGATTGAAGGTGCATGGGCTAATAAATATAACGGGAAATACTATCTTCAATATGCCGCACCCGGAACACAGTATAAAGGTTATGCTGATGGCGTTTATGTATCTGACAAACCACTGGGTCCCTTTGTCTACCAACCTGACAGTCCTTTCTCTTCAAAGCCGGAGGGCTTTATTGCCGGGGCAGGTCATGGAGCGACATTTACAGATAAGTATGGCAACTGGTGGCATATTGCAACAATGACGATCTCTGTGAAGCATATGTTTGAACGAAGGCTTGGATTATTTCCATCAGGTTTCGATAAGGAGGGTAATCTGTTTACCTATACCGGATTCGGAGATTATCCTACCATCCTTCCGGATTATAAGTACAAAAATCCGGATGAATTATTCAGGGGATGGATGCTTCTATCATACAAAAAGAAAGCAGAAGCCTCAACCCAAATAAGTGCCTGTCCTGTTGGATTCGCTTTTGATGAAGATATTCGTACTTACTGGAGCGCCGCAACAGGCAACAAAGGTGAGTTTCTGAGTATTGATCTGGGAAAAGTGTGCACTGTAAATGCAATCCAGATTAATTTTGCCGAGAATAATATCTCTCTTTTCGGACGCGATAGCATACTTTGTCATCAGTATATAGTTGAATATTCTTCCGACAAAAAGAATTGGAAAATGCTCGTTGATAAAAGCAGGGCGGATGAAGATCTGACTCAACAGTATGTGGTTTTTGAAAAGCCGGTAACCGCACGTTATCTGAGGGTAACCAACAACCGTGTACCGGGAGGCACTTTTGCCATTTCTGATTTCAGGATCTTCGGCAAAGGTTCAGGATCCTTGCCCTCGATGGTCAGCACCTTTAAAGCAGAAAGGGAGCAGGGTGACCCGCGTATAATAAAATTAACCTGGAACAAACAACAGGATGCCACCGGCTACAACATTCGTTATGGAAATCAGAAAGATAATTTATTCCATAATTATCAGGTGTATAATGATACGTCTCTGACCATACGCAGCCTTAATAAAGGAGTATCCTACTGGTTTGTGATTGATTCTTTTGGTGAGAATGGAGTTACCAGGGGAACGAAACCAAAAAAAGTCGAATAAATCAGCGGTTTCAAAATTTGTACATCCAACTAATCCTGGTAAATGGGAAAGTCAGGAATGCTGCATCGTAAATCGTTGTCAGTTGCTGTTTTTATCTCCAGGTCCTTTTCTGCTGTCTCTTTGATTAAATCTCCGCTTGAACTTGCCCTTTTCAGATTTCGGACGGTAAGGCTTGTGGTCAGGAATCTTATCATGTATCTCAGCTATAAAAGCCGGGAGCGGCTCTTTATTAACCTTGTAACCGATTAACTTTTCAATACGTTGCATTTTGGGTACATCCATCCGGTTGACAAGCGTTACTGCTGCACCTGTAGTTTCGGCACGTGCAGTACGGCCAACCCGGTGCACGTAATCCTCGGCATCGGAGGGAGCATCAAAATTTATTACAAGATTGATATCCTTAATATCGATTCCACGGCTCAGCACATCGGTAGCCACCAGTACGCGTGTTTTTCGCGATTTAAACCTGGAGAGCATCTTTTCCCTCTCTTTCTGCTCAAGATCCGATGAAATGCCTTCCACCAGATAATCTTTTGAGCGCAGTCCCCGCACAATCTCACTCAATTTCTTTTTGGTAGAGCTGAATATCAAAATACTGTGGTATTCAGGATTGTCGGCTAAAAGACTGATTATCAGAGGTAATTTTTGATTGTCGTTTAACATATATACAACCTGTATGACCCCTTCGGCAGGCTTCGATCTTTCAAGAGCAATTTCCACCGGATTTTTCATAATATGCTTCGACATTGACCGTATCTGAGGAGGCATGGTGGCACTGAACATCAAAGTCTGACGAAATTTGGGCAAATAGGAAATTATACGCATAATATCGTCATAAAACCCAATATCGAGCATCCGGTCGGCTTCATCGAGAACAAGTACCTCTATCTGGTTGAATTTCACATAACCCTGATTAAGATGTGAAATCAGCCTTCCGGGAGTAGCTACAATAATATCGGCTCCCTTCGAGAGGGCAACTTTCTCCTGGTCCCATCCGCTTCCATCGCCACCACCGTAAACTGCTAAAGATGTAATATTCAATGTATAAGCCAATCCCTGTATTTGCTGGTCAATCTGAATAGCCAGTTCTCTTGTCGGCACAAGTATAAGAGTATGTGTATGAATGGGGCGTTTTTCTGAAATATAATTCATTATGGGTAGCAAAAAGGCAGCTGTTTTTCCTGTACCTGTCTGTGCGCAGGCAATCAAATCTCTGCCCGACAGGATGACCGGAATGGCCTTTTCCTGGATCGGAGTTGTCTCACTGAAGCCCATGTAATCAATTGATTCCAGTAACTCCGGATTCAGATCTAATTCATCAAATATCACTTTTATCCCGCGAATTTAAATTGATTTACTAAGATTGGCAAAGATAGTGAATATAGCTGAGGTTGGAACAACCGGGTTGCATACTTTCATAGCTTATTTCGGGGGAATGATAATAGGAATGCTGCATTGATTCAAAGGGGGTGCAATACTATGTTCAAATGTATTCTAAATGACGGCACGAACGCAATCTGGAAACCGAACTGAAGCCCGTGAAAAACTAAACAAATAACTATTTGCCTCCTATTTTATACAAATACTTTTGAGTTCTTATTATAACGGAATTCCTTAAGATTGCCGGTGTTGCCCATATCCCTGAATCCATTTGATTCTGAGCAACAACCTCATATTTTTTTCCTGCCTTTACTGCCTGAACTTCACCTTTTACAGAGAAAAACCAGATATTGCCATTTACATATACCGGGGAGGCATTGAAATTTGACAGCACATGTTTTGACCAGATGACTTCTCCGGTTGTTGCATCAATACACATCATAATATTCCTGGTGTTTATGGTATAAATCAGTCCGTCCTTTATAACAGGAGTCAGCATCTGATTCTGTGAGAGTTCATCACGCTTTTTCCATATAATATTAGTACCTGTTATATCACCCATGCCCACAGGGTTAACTGCCATCAGCTCAGTAAATTTTGAACCATCGGGGTCAACCATGTAGCCGGCATACCAGTACAAAACGCCTTTTTCTGTAAAGGGCATTGCTACTGTCGATTCAGCTCCATTCACCACTCTCCATATTTCCCTGCCGGTATTGGGATCATATGCTATGCAGACAGCCGATCCATTTGATATAAGCATATCACGTCCTTCCACATTTATCAGAATAGGTGTGATATATGCTTTTCTGCCTATTTCGGATAGCTTTTCATAAGGTTCTGCCGGTCTGTCTCTTCGCCAGACAAGCTTCCCATTCGATTTGTCAAGGGCAACAATATACCTCGCATCAACACCTTCAAAGTGCAGAATCAGAAGATTTTTGTAAATTATGGCTGATGAACCTGGTCCCTGAACAAACTTACATTTGAAATCAGAACGTTTCCATACAATTGAACCATTGGAAGTATTTATACAAGCAGTTCCCAGGCTTCCGTAATTAACGTATACAAAGCCATTTTCGATGCATGATGTAGGAGAAGCATATGTGTTTATACTGTGCTTTCCTTCAACTTCATCGGGAGTAAAAACCTTTATGTCATAAATTATTTTCCCGCTTTGAAAATCGATACAAACTGCAAAAAGCTCTTTTCCATCAGGTTTTGCAGTTGTTACCCAAATCTGATTGTTAAAAATAACCGGTGAGGAATAACCATCATCATGAATTCTTGTTTTCCACTTTATTGTGGAATCATTCCACTTCAGCGGAATATTTTCCGAAGAAGCAATACCGTTCAGATTGCTTCCCCTGAAGTGAGTCCAGTTCTTGTCCTGAGAACTTGACTCATTAGAACAAATGAGGAAGACAATAGCCAAGAAGCAATGAAGGAATGAAGTCCTATAGGTCATGTAAAGTTTTTTAACCATTTATATATCCAACTCAAATAACAGGAAATTTTATCACAATAAAAAATCAACGACACAACGGGGGATTGCGTAAATAAACCTATAAACCCCTATTCTTGTATTGTTCTAAAAAGTTGTTCCTCAAGGCAATTGCTTCCGGAATAACTTTTTCGAGCTGATCGATTGCCTGCTGATCACGCTCAATTTTAGCATAATGCAATCTCTGACGTCCTAGTATTCTTGGATCGAAGCTTACAAAATATGAATGCGATGCACCGGTAACCCATATCTCACCCTGAATCTGCCAGTGGTATGCGCATCTGCATTTTTTTAAACTGCCGGCATCCTGAATTTTTCGGATATAATGTAAATGATTTTTCTGGCCATAAGGACATTTAACCTGAGCAAGGATAAGGCTTTCAGGTTGATCTTTCTCAACAACAAATGCATCGGGTGTTGCGCCGACTTCCGGAAACAGGGGATGCAATACAAATCCGGTCTCATTTACTTCAAAACCACTCGCTCTACCAAATTCCTGAAGTGCCTCTTCCTCCTTTCGCATTCCCCAGCGTGTTGCATCGTTATCTGGTCGTGATGTATATTTATTTAAATATAACTGAAGAGCCAGATCCTGAATATAATTGATAGCACTCTTTGACCAGGGCGCCAAATTAGCTGCAGGTTTTGCCATAAGATCTGAAAAATGAGATGCAGTGAATTTGCCTAGACGTGCGGAATACCATTCAGGTGTTCGCTGGCGGATCATAAGATGTTCCTGAATCATATTGAAAGTTGCATCGTGCGTGGTACAGGGTGTGCTGATCAGTTTAGATTTGATGTGCTAAAGTACTTAATTTATATTTATAATATATGGGGTTTTGCCAACAACTTGTTTTGTTCATTTTTTGTTTGCCAATCCTCATTCATTTGTCCGGGCCTGGCAAGAGCTCACCCGGGGCACTTTATTCCCTGCATCGCCAGACGCTAAACACTTATCTGTAATTACTTAATGTTAAAGAATCTGTATATGATTTAAAACCTTTCACGGTAACTCCTTGTTTTATAGATGATATTTATTATTATCATTTATTCTTTGTAACTCAACTTAATTGCTTTTACTTATGTTACCGCATCCCGGACTGGCACGACTCAATAAGATATTACTTTTCACAATATTAATTAGCATTGTCTTATATTTTGGAAGAGGATTTTTCATATTGATCAGCTTCTCCGGATTATTGGCGATGTTAATGACACCTGTATCAAACAAACTGGAAAATCACGGTGCTTCAAGAGTTTTTTCATCTGTAATTTCTGTAGGAATCATTATTTTAATATTCTCAGGAGTTATCATACTTCTTGCTGCCCAGATTGATAATATAGGAAAGGAATTACCGGTAATAATGTTACGATACGAAGAATTAAAGGTAGAGATACACTCATGGGTTAATTACAGTCTGGGTGTAAGTTCTCAACAACTCAGGGTACATGCTTCGGATGCATTTAACAATGCAGGAAGTTTTCTTACGGGTTTGATAAAAGGCACTTTTACATTTGTCGGAAGCTTATTGCTGGTTTTAGTATTTATTTTTCTTTTTCTAATGCAAAGGAATAAATATGAAAATTTTGTGGTGATGTTTTATAATGCAGAGAAAAGGAATGAGGCAAAAGAGATGATATCTAAAATCAGTAAAGTAGCCCAGCAATACCTTACAGGGAGGCTCGTTGCTGCATGCATTATGGGCGTACTTTTTCTTATTGGTTTCCTGGTTATTGGCCTGAAGAATAGTGTCATACTATCATTAATTGTTGCCATTATGACAATTATCCCTTATGTAGGTGCTTTAATCGGAGGACTGGTTCCTTTTTTCATATCAATTATAGATGGTTCCTTTAACCAGTCGATTTGGGTTGTTATTATAATACTGTTGGTTAATGTCATTGATCATTATATTATTGAACCTTATGTAGTCGGAGGTAGCGTAAATATCAGTCCTTTCTTTACTATTTTTGTCCTGATCCTGGGTGGCCTAATCTGGGGTATTGCCGGTATTGTCTTGTTTCTACCTCTGTCGGGAATACTTAAAATAGTTTTTGAAAACGTGCAGGGTTTACAGCCTTATGCATCTCTCATTGGAGACCAGAGAGACTCTTCTGCACATAAAAATACATGGGCACAAATAAAAGGAATTTTCTCCCGGCGAAAGAAAAGAGAATAACCGAAGGATTTAGCGTATAAGCCAGGATTGCTGAATGCAAAGTCCTCATAACAATATCCAATATTTACCAAGTGTGCACAACAATATTTCCTGTGTAGAACTCATTTCTGTTTTTTAAATCGATAAAGCATTATATTCGTCCTTTCCTTTAACAAGTTTATTAACACATGGAGCCAACAAGAACTTTTGACCTTTTGACCAGGATACAAAACAGATTTTCTGATAAAAAAGATGTTCTGGCAGGGAAAGAAGATGGAAAGTGGAAACGGTATGCCGTACAGGAGTATATCGATAATTGCAACTGGGTTAGTTACGCTCTGCTTTCAATGGGAATAAAAAAAGGAGACAAAGTCGCCATCATTTCAAATAACAGGCCGGAATGGAATTTTACTGATTTTGGAATAAGTCAGATTGGTGCAGTAAGTGTTCCTATTTATCCAACCATCAGCAGTGAGGAATATGCTTATATTCTTGGTCATGCTGAACCCAAAATAGTGTTTATTTCAGACAAAAGCCTGTATGAAAAAATTAAACCGATTGTTGATCAGATACCTGTAATATCGGATATTTATACCTATGATAAAATTGCAGGAGCAAAGCACTTTGCTGAGGTTCTAACCCTCGGGGAAAAAATGATTTCCAGTCTGGAGAAAGAATTGGAGAGAGCTAAGGGTGAAGTTAAGCCTTCTGACCTGGCCACTATAATCTACACGTCGGGTACTACAGGTTTTCCAAAAGGGGTGATGCTTATGCATTCAAACCTGGTTTCAAATTTTATTGAATCAAGTGTTATTCATCCGGTGGGATCTGAAGGGAAAGTGTTATCCTTCCTTCCACTCAGTCATATTTATGAACGCACACTGACTTATCATTTCCAATATAAAGGAGTGAGCATCTATTATGCTGAAAGTGTAGGTAAGATAATGGAAAATCTGAAAGAGATCAAACCTGATATAATGGCCGTTGTACCACGTATACTGGAACGAATCTTCGACAAAATTATAAGCAAGGGGAAAGAACTTAAGGGCCTTAAGAAAATATTATTCTTCTGGGCTTTAGATCTTGGCCTTCGTTATGAGCTAAATGGGGCAAACGGATGGTTATATGAGATGAAGTTAATTGTGGCAAACAAACTCATATTTACAAAATGGAGAGAAGCGCTGGGAGGGAAAGTAGGTATTATTTCTTCTGCCGGCGCTCCATTGCAGGAGCGGCTGGCGCGCGTTTTCTGGGCTGCCGGAATTCATATTCTGGAAGGATATGGACTGACAGAAACCTCTCCGGTAGTAGCAATAAATAATTTCTGTTCAAAGGAAGTTATGTTCGGAACAGTTGGTACCGTATTGAAGGATGTGCAGGTCACGATCGCTGATGATGGGGAAATTCTTACAAAGGGCCCTAATCTGATGCTTGGTTATTATAAGGATGCAAAACTTACAGAAGAAGCAATCGATAAGGACGGCTGGTTTCATACCGGGGATATCGGAACATTTGTTTCGGGTAAATATTTGAAAATTACCGATCGTAAGAAGGAAATATTCAAAATATCAAGCGGGAAGTACATTGCTCCGCAGGTACTTGAAAATAAACTAAAAGAATCGTTGTTTATTGATCAGGCCATGGTGATTGGTGAAAATCAGAAATTCGCATCCGCACTCATCGCTCCCGATTTTCAATTTCTCCATGATTGGGCTTCAACCCAGCATATTTCATTCTGTGATAATGAAGAACTGATTGGTAATACATTGGTTTTTGCCCTTTATCAAAAGGAAGTAAGTGAAATGAACCTGAACCTGAGCGATCATGAAAAAATTAAGCGGTTCCGTCTTGTTTCTGATGAATGGACTGCACCGACAGGTGAATTATCTCCGACTTTGAAATTAAAAAGAAAAGTGTTGTACCAAAAATACAGCAATATAATAAGCGAGATTTTCAGTGTTGATAAATTGTAAGAAGTAAGGAGACCCCAATCCACAATACTACAAGACCGCAAGACTTCCAGACTTCCTAACTTCCAATCAGATGAAGTTGAGATAATCGGATGGAAATCTCAGTATCATTGCTGGAAACAGGTGAAGTAGGTCCATCACCAAATACACGCAGACTTGAAACATTTGCATTGTTAATTATTATTTATAATTTTGGAGATATAACATTTGTAATCAATGGTATACAAATTAATGGCGAGATGAAATTACGTCACCTTTTCGCTGCAAACATTAAAAGCAATTGCCCTTGCTCTGATTGTTCAGGATTCAATTGGCTGCATAGCTTCACTTATATTCCAGCTGGTAGAAAAAGGAAACTTCTTTGGCTGGTTAAGTCTTATCCTTTATGGAGTATTGGCCTTATTTTATACTTCTTTTTTGTTAATCAGAAAGGAAAGTTGTTAGATTAACTGAAGACAATAACACTAATTATTTGATTGACGATGGGGAGGAGGTTTATAATACTCGTGAAATGGATAGGACTTTCATTATTCCTGGGCTCACTCCCGGTAAACGCACAATTGCTTCAGGATACAGAAGCTTTGAGCCTGGTTAAGAAAGATATAGATTACATTTATAATCAGCAGTTTAATAATGCACATGAGGTTTACACGAAGATAGCTGAATCATATCCTGGTCATCCGATTGCATTGCTTCTGAAAGGAATTATGACATACTGGGAGAATTATCCAATGCTTCATACCTCACCTTCCCATTTCTCTTTTGAAGAAGATATGCGTGCATGTATTAAATTGTCGGAAGCCAACACAAATAAGGCTTATGAAGCAGAATATTTGCTTGCTGATTTGTGTGCAAGGGGAATGCTTCTGACATTTTATGATGATAATGATATTATTATGGAGGTTATACCTCTGACAACAAGTACTTACAAGCATCTCAGGCGCGCTTTTAATTTTACTTCTGTCTCGGCCGATTTATACTATTTTACCGGGATTTATAAATATTACAGGGAAGCTTATCCCAAAATATATCCTGTCTATAAATCCCTGGCTCTGCTGTTTCCCCATGGAGATCTTGAAGCCGGATTAAAAGAATTGCAAACAGCCGCTGCAAACTCAGTAGTGCTTAGAGCTGAATCATGTTATTTGCTGTCGTTGATTTATTTAGGCTTTGAGAATAAGCTGCCTGAGAGTTTGTTTTACTGTAAAACACTTCATGAGATGTACCCGGAGAATATGGTTTATCTTTCCACATATATCAGAACTCTTCTGCTTATGAAGAAGTATGGGGAAGCTGAAAAACTAATGTCAGCTTTACCCCCGGAAGAAGAAAATAAATATTTTCAGGCCCAGATGATGATATTAAAAGGAATCTTAAAGGAAAAAAAGTATCTCGATAATAATACGGCTCAAGAATATTATAATAAAGGGATCAGGGATATTTCTTTATTTGGAAAATACGGGAATGAATACGCAGCCTATGCTTATTTTGGTCTGAGCCGTATCAGTGATGCCAACGGCGAAAAGCAAACCCGCAAAACATACAGGAAAGAGGCATTGAAACTGGCTGATTTCAAAAAGATCAATTTTGATAAATAAAAGAAACTACGGCGTAATGGCGTAACGGCGTAATGGCTTAAAGTCTAATAGAATAGAGCGCAGAACGAATCAAAAGTGCAAAGCGTACCCCAGATCTATTAATAAATTACCGTTATGACTGGAACCGTTTTTCTTTTCTTTTTGAATAACAAGCAGACCATAGGCACCCCGGACATCTAAAAAAATCTCACCGGAGTTGACTCTTTGTGAAAATCCACCACCGCCTGTGAGTCCAAAGTTGACCGGATTAATGTCGCTAGTTATATTGTTATTTGCATCAAACGACTGGGCCTCGGCAACAACCGGCTGGGTCTTCTCCCTATCAGCATAAATAACGCTTGACCCGCTGGTCTTCTGTTTCGCATTCAATAAAAAGCCTACATAAGGTCCAATATTAACGAAGAACTTCTGAGATTTATTTAAAGGGATCAGGTATTTCAACATAACTGGAATCTCAAAATAATTCAAAATGCTTTCATTGTTAAAAGTAGCATAAAAGTATGTTCCTTCCGGCACAAGCGGATTAACAGAGGAAGCATCAAATGCCTGTACCCCATTCCTTTTACCCCCTTCGCTTGAGTATAAAAGGTCGACACGCAAGCAAAAGTCAGAACCTAAATACATTGAAGAAGTCAGGCCAAAAGCTTCACCCGAACGAGAAGTATAATCACGACTTAGCTCATTTCCATTGCCGCCACTCAGACGGGGAATGTTTAATCCTCCAAGGATACCAATTGAATATTTTGAATCACCATTTAAGTGTGTTGACTGGGCAGACAATATTGATATCAGGCAGAACAGGACAAGCAAGAATAAAGACATTTTTTTCATACAGTTATTTTAATTTAAGATTATCAGTAAAACATGTTTAATTACAAAAAAACAAAATATATTTATTAATTGTTTAATATATAAATAAAAAATACGGTTTCTTCCAGTTATTTCTTGTCTGGTTATCAATTCATTTTTTTTGTTCCTTATTTTTAAAACAATTTATCATTATTGTTATAGCTGAGATCATTTTTTACTTTTTTATAGTTTATACAAACAGGAAGGAGGATTTGATGATTAAGAAATCAATAAAAAAAGTGTCGTTACACGATTCTGAACCAGGAGCTAATTCCTCATTGATGAATCTGATGCCGATTAAACTGCTGAAACCCGTGAATGATAATATAGGGAGGTCAGTGCTACAATCATTAAAGCATCGGAAAACTATCCGTGAAATAGATGATAAGAAGCTCCCTCTGCAAGTGCTTTCAAATCTCATCTGGTCGGCATGTGGGGTAAACCGGAAAAATGGTCCCTTTGGAATTCCCGGAAGAACTGCGGCAACCGCGAGTAACTCACAGGAAATAGATCTATATGTGGCTTTTGAGGAAGGGACTTATTTATATGATCCCTTAAAACACATTCTTATACCGGTAGTTGCCGGTGACCTTCGAACGCTGGCAATTGGAAGGGGTCAGTCTGATTTTGGAAATAAAGCTCCTGTTCGACTAATATACATTGCTGATATACATAAGCTTGCCAATACTTCCGGTTACCAGGAACCAGGCCTTCTCGATGCGGAAATTCAAAAGTCATATTATTTTGTAGATACGGGTATCATTGCAGCAAATGTTTATTTATATGCCGCTTCACAAGGACTTGCATCGTGGTTTCATAATTGCAATAAACCAGGTCTCAGGGAAAAATTAAATTTGCGTGATGATCAGCGTGTGCTTTTCGGGCATACAATAGGATATCCGATTAAGAAATAAAACATAATCCCATGATACATTTGATGACAGGTACCTGTTGATACAGATACATTATTATGATGTCCGAATTATACAACTTATTTATTTAATTATATAACACGATGCGGTTCTTCGACATGTAACTTTGCGTTATAACTAATAAACAAAAAATTACAGTATGAAAAAGAATCTGTTGCTCGGTTTGTTAATACTTTTTGTATTAAGTACTACAGCTTTTGCAGGTGTTTCAGGTACGAAAAAGGAATCTGAAAAACCAGCGGTTTTAAACACGAATGAACTGAAATTATCAAATGAGGAATTAAGTCGCGTAACCAGACGTGCTGAAATAGATAATCTTGGCAAGACAAATCTGTTAAATAATGAGAGTAGCAGTTCATCGAAGAATCTTAAGGCGACGAATCAGGTTTATATTGAGACCAGGCATCATCATAGGGGCGGGTACTGGTACGGTGGTGGTGGCCTTCTTCTTGTTATTATTCTTGTAATAATTTTAGTTTAATCAATTACAGGAAACCTGTTTTTACATTTTTAACTTATAACCAAATATAATCGTTTGTTGTATCTGACAAACGATTATTTTGTTATATAATATCAGTTTCCTATTTTAAAAAAAATTAAATGTTATGAATCGACACATAAGAACCGTCTCCCTCTCCAGCCTTTTTAAATCCAAAATACTTTAATTATTTTTGCATGATTTTTAAATATTTAATTTGAACTTATAAATATGGCAGAAGAAAAGAAAGAGAAATGGCTCACATATATGGCTATTACAACCATATTAATTGCAGTAGCAGCAACATTATCAACTTTTAAGGGAGGCGGATTCAGCACAAGAAGCCTTCTTAACCAGACACTGGCAAGCGATCAATGGGCATTCTTTCAGAGTAAAAGTATTAAGCGCTACATCTACGATATGCAAAGGGAAAACCTTGAGATACAGGTGGCATCACTTGAAAATGGAAAAGGAAATGAGGCATTGATACAGAAATACAACGGGATGATTTCAGATTATACCCAAAAAGTGAAAACCTATGAGTCGGAAAATGAAGCTATAAGCAAGGATGCAAAAGGTTTCGAAAAGCTTCGCGATGACTCTAAGTTACACTCCGCAAAATTTGGTATTGCAGTTATCTTTCTCCAGATATCTATTTTGCTTTCTTCAATTGCAACATTGTCTAAAAAGAGGTTTGTATGGATTAGTGGTCTGATTTTAGGGGTTATCGGCATAGTCTATTTCATAGATGGTTTTTTCCTGTTTTTTTAATATCACTTTGATTATCCAATCTGACTTCCAGACTGCAGGGCTAAAAGATTCTAATGCTTAGAGATTGTAGTCTTACTCTACTTTCTTTGCCTTCATTCCATTAAAGCTGAACCCTATGACTTTTTTATCCTTATCAGTCTGGAACCTGAGAAACCCCCGGAATTCTCTTATGAAGAAATCACTGTCGGAGGTAAAATAAACTTTCCAGAAAAGATCCCCAAGCACATTTACCGATAAGCCAAACCGGTTTTCTTAATAATTGCTGTGTTTCCATCAAGAATATATTTACCTGCATATTCATTCAGGAGTGTGGTGTCAATATCTACAATTTTCTTTATTTCAGGCAGATAGTAATCCTTCCACTTATATACTGTTGCTACACTGTTGGCTATTTCCTCATAAATAAGTGATCCGTTATCCGAATTGGTCATTATCACAACTCCTTCCCCATTATCACGGCAACCAATAGCAGTGCACTGAAATCCTTCATTTCCCCCGTTATGATTAAAATATTTCAGAGACCCTGTGACTCTGGAATTGACAAATGTACCTAGTGCCGCATCTTCGAGTACATGAGTATGTCTTAACTTAGTCATCTCCGGAGTCAGAACTTTTGAAGAATTTCCCTGGTAAGAAAGCTGAGTTTCGATGATATATCTGCAAAGCCATATCCTCGGGCCCATTCAATCTTATGATTATGAATCACAGCGATGCTGACGCCATTTATATTATATTTTTTCATTCTGTCATCCAGATTCCATGTATCATTAGTCCCTGTCTGCACCCATCCTGCAAGGCTGTTCTCAACCAAACTGATTTTTTCCTCAATATCAGCCGGGTATTTTTTTGATTGCGCATTAAGCGGGAAAGTACTCAGGAAGATGAGAAACAGGATGATACTTGCGAGCGTATGATAATTAATCCGACCGTCCCTTCTGGTTAGCAACCAGGTGAAGTTTGCTTTTGTCTACCTCCGGAGGTATCCCTCTTGGAAATCGTGAAAAATCTTTGAATCCAATTAGTCCGTTTATTTCAGGATAGATAAGCAGATTTGATTTGTCCCAGGCTTCATTGATACTTAACATAGCTCCTGTAATAATCCAGGGAATGCCAAAAAGCAAAAACCCGCCTATCTTATATCCTATTGCTGCTATGATATCCGGAGCATAGACCAGCAAAGTAACTGCTGCATACGAACCGGATCGATTCATAAAGATGTAGAGCACAGCATCTTTTACATTTTCTGAAGGTATACCGGTAAGTCGGTCGGAAGTCAGAACATATAACGTATCATTTTGAATTGCAATGAGTTCACCTGACATACCGTTTATAGGACCCGATCCTGCCTTTGTACGTTTATTTATGTCAATCCAGCTGCCGGTAATCTCTTTCTTAACGTTCCTGGGGGCAAATCTATACGCCGACGGGATCATTGCAGTTTTACATGCTGAGAGCAGCAAAACACATAGAAAAACTACTATTTTATCAATCCTTTTTAACATATCTGCTTTTCCAGAACATTTCCTCCATTCCGGGTTCCATCTTTTTAAAATCAGCTGCTGCCATCCTCATGTAAATCCTGGGAAATCCAAACAGCAGAGCGGCTTTCCTGTGATTTTCTTCCTCCAACCATGATTCTCTCATCCATTCAATATAATATCCTTTACTGCTCAGGAAAAATTCATACTGCTGGGAAGGTGAAGGCAAGTCATATACCAGCTTGTAAGAATCACCCGGAAGTGTAACTAATGGTTCAAGAGTATCTCTCAGTTGAAATTGCTTCCCATAGTTATTATTTTTAGTCTCTGCAATCACTTCAGACGGACTAATTTTTATTGGTTCAACAGGTTGGTCCAGTCTGGCAAGAGCCAGCCAGTCAATTCTCCACAATCCTTTTGTAAGTTCTAATCTTACTTTAACATACTTTGTCTTTGTTTCAGGTAATCTAATCAGATGTATATCGGCTGCTATGGGACCCATCTCCCTGATTTCGCCAGCTTTTGTCCATTTGCCGTTTGCATCGCATACCGATACTTCAATACCACCCAACAAGTCCCAGACTTTATTTACGCGCCTGAGGAGGGAACTGTCACCACTCTCAATCCTTGCAGCAAAATTACCGGCGGAATTACCAAGGTAAGCCAGACTCTGATAGAAAAGATAAGTTGTCATGAAGGTCTGCCTGTTACCTACAATCAGGCCGATCTTACCATCAGGAACAGATTTGAATTCAACCTCAATATATTCCTTTTGAATAAGGTTTTTTGGATCGGCTTCGGAGAAACGTTCCATCCTGTCCATCTTTTCCACCTTTTCCATACAATCACCCTCAGGGGCAGTGCAGGAAGAGGGGCTCCTTATATCCGAAACTCTGAAAAAGTGTCCATCTTCAGTTGCGAATACTCTTTCACAATCAGAACGTGGGAACACCAGCAAGTCAGCATATCTTATAATGTGAGTTTCAAGAGCCTCATTTGTTACTTTGAGATTAAAGGTGCTCCCGGTTGATTTCGCCCCATAGAGCATATCAATATCTCTTTTCTCGAGAGATCGAAGTATACTCGAAGAAAAACCCTCTGCCATCAGGCTGGTGTCTTTTCCATCCCAGGCGTAGAAGGTCGGACATGAACCGAAACATGTTTTTGGATTTATTATGCAATAGACGCTTACGAGTAAAGTAGGTACTCCGATCAAGGTCATGGCTATCACTTTCTTTTTTAATCCTGTTGCATCGTTTGTTTCAAATAATGCTACCCCTGACATTGGTATTTTAAATGGTGGTCCAAGATAGTAGCCTGTTGATGATATATTGGTTTTAATCAGCTCCCTGTATTGATTAAAATAGGATCCATAACCGGAAACAGTATCGGTTTTATTTCCTGCTTTCAGGGAATCCAGAAGGTAAAGGCCCCCATCGGTCATATGTACTTTGATACTTTTGTTATGAATCTGTGATGAGTTTAACTTTATCGGATCGTGAAATTCACGGACAATCCTTGTAGTGGAACATGCTGTGTTCAAAAAGATGAGAATAATTACCAGAAGGCAGAATGCCACTGATTGTTTCATTCTTTTCAGCTTGGGAAAAAAATATAATTCAACTCATTTGAGGTTGCTATTATCAAAATTAAACATAATGAGAATTAAAAGCAAAAATTTTACTTCAACTATCAGAGATCTATGATGAAAGCAATTCTGAAGTGTATAGAACAACTTATTAATCAGTGAGAATTACTGAAATTTTGTGCTCTCCATGGTTAAAAATCTTTATAGTTGAATTCAAATCATTCAAGGCAAATGACCTCAAGACTCCCATACATCCAAAGCGATTTATAAGAGTTATCTAATAAGAAAGTATCTTTATAAAAAAGATGACCTTTCCTTGTAACCTTTTACTTTTACAGAGGTTTACAGTATAAATTGAAGCAAATATAAACATCAAAGGTTTGGATACGCTCCCGGATAATGCGGTAATGCTGAAAGTAAAGAATGGTGACATTGATAAAATGGGACTGCTTTATGAACGATATCATCGTCAGTTGTACAGGTTTCTTTTCAACATGACCAGGCAGAAGGAGTTAAGTGAGGATATGGTACAGAATATTTTTCTGAGAATGTTGAAATATCCTGAAGGTTTTATGGGATTTGGCGAATTTAAAATGTGGATGTATCATATTGCCAGAAATGCGGTTTATGATCATTTCAGAAAGGTTAAAAGAACACCGTCTCATTCCGATGTGAAAGACTATGAAGAAAAGATAGAAGGAGAGCAGCAAGCTGATGCACCAATAATAAAGGAACAGGAGTTAAAAATGCTTGAAACAGCCATGGAAAAATTAAATGATGAAAACAGAGAGTTATTGATTTTATGTCGCTTCCAGGAGCTGAAATACAACGAAATCGCCAGGATTATGAATACAACCGAAGGTGCAATAAAAGTCAGAGTTCATCGTGCGTTGAACCAGCTGAAAAGCAACTATTTGAAAATTGAGAATTAAAGAAATCAATATGGAATGCAAAGACTACAGAGAACAATTTTCCTTACTTCTTACAGGAGATCTTAATCAGTCACAAAGAAGTGAGATTGAGAGCCATCTGTCAGGTTGTGCAGATTGCATGAGAGAATTTGAGGCCGTTAAAAAAGTCTGGGATCTGATGGGCGAAATACCCCAGCCTGAGCCTTCAGAAGAAATGCAGGCCAACTTTGAGTCTATTCTCTCTAATTATAAGGAAAGACTGGTTGTAAAGAAAAACCCGATTAGTGAATGGATAAATAAGCTTCGTGAGTACTGGTTAATGCAGGCACAACCACGGTTAGCATTCAGTCTTTTATTAGTGGCATTCGGAATAATCGGAGGGTATATTCTGCATCAGCCCGGACAAACTGCAATTTCATATAACAGACAAATAGATTCGCTTTCATCACAGGTTTCGGAAATCAAGCAGGTAATGTTACTTTCGCTACTGCACGATCCTTCAGCTTCTCAGCGTATACGTGCCGTATCATACACCGATGAAATCCAAAATGTTAATCTTAAGGTAATTGATGCCCTGTTTACAACCTTAAATGAGGACCCAAACGTTAATGTGAGACTATCAACCCTAGAGGCACTGGTTAAATTATCCGGAGAACCAAGAGTCCGTGAAGGACTGGTAAGAAGCATAGAACTTCAGGATTCACCTATTATGCAGTCTGCGATAGCAGACGTAATGGTAAAATTGCAGGAGAAGAGTTCAGTTCAGTCTCTTCAGAAACTGCTTAGCAGAAAAGGGCTGAATAAAATGGTAAAACTCAATATTGAAAAAAGCATTCAGAAATTGATCTAGAAACAAATACTCAATACATGATTATGAAAAATACAATAGTTGCCCTTTTAATGGGAATGGGAATTATATGCGCCATCCCGAAGGCAGATGCCAGGGAATTTAAGGAGCATATGAGCAAGGAATTCACCCTTTCAGATGATGCTGGCAGAAGTACACTGTTCATTTATAATATTTCCGGCTTTATTAAGGTAGAAGGCTATGCAGGAAATAAAGTATTACTTGAAATGGATAAGACTATTTCAGCAGACAATGAGAAAGACCTTGAGATAGGCAAGAAGGAATTCCGGATTGCCTTTAACGAAAAATCGGATACCATAATGGCGTACATAGCTGAACCGTATGATTCGCGTCCGCACAGGAACTGGCAATATAATAATGATCGACACGAAATCGATTATAATTATAATGTTGATTTTACAGTTAAGGTTCCATTTGGAATGAACCTCCATATCTCAACAGTAAATGATGGAATTATCTCTGTAAACGATGTAAGTGGAGCATTGTACATAAACAATGTGAATGAAGAAATAAGAGTTAAGAATGCAAAAGGGACAACTTTTGCCCATACCGTAAATGGTGATGTTTCCGTCAGCTACCTTACAAACCCTCCTGATGAATCTTCCTATTACACTATTAATGGGAATATCAGAGTGACTTATCAGCCAGGTCTTTCAGCAGACCTTAATTTTAAGAGTATGAACGGGGATTTTTACACCGATTTTCATGAAGCAGAATTACTGCCAGCCTCTGTTACAAAAGTAAAGGAAAAGAAAGGTGACGGGTTCGTGTATAAACTCAATGCAACTACAGCTGTCCGTTTTGGCAAAGGCGGAAAGACATTCATATTCGAAACACTTAACGGAAACGTATATATTATAAAACAATCTTAATCCATAAAATTATGAAAAAAATGAAAATTACAGGCCTTGTCTTGCTAAGCCTTATGATTGCGGCAAATTCACTTGCACAATCCGGTTCAACTGAAACATTAACTGTGCCATTGAGTAGTCCGGGGAAACCATACTCCTTAAAAGTACACCTTGTTTCAGGGTCAATTAAAGTTGCGAGTTATGATGGTAAAGACATCATAATCAATGTAGTGCCTAGAAATGGTGAGGATGAAGAAGACTCGAAAGCTGTTGAAAACGGGATGAAGCGCATCTCAACCCATGGCAGTTATGAAGTTACTGCAAAGGAGGCCGATAATAATGTAACTGTGAACACCGGAAATCCTAACAAGGCTATTGATCTTGATCTTAAAATTCCACAGGATGTAAAGCTTCAGATTGGAACGGTGAACGATGGTGAGGTGGTGGTGGAAAATGTAAGAGGTGAGCTTGAAGTTAATAATGTAAATGATAAGATCACGCTTACTAATATTTCTGGTTCAGTGGTATGCAATACAGTCAACGGAGATGTAAATGTAACTTTCAAAACGATTGACCCTAAAGCTCCAATGGCATTCTCAACATTAAACGGTGATGTTAATGTTACACTGCCTGCAGACACAAAGGCTAATCTGAAACTCAAATCCGATAATGGAGATGTGTTTAGTGATTTTGATATTGAATTAGATAAAACACCGGCCAAAATTGATAAGGTCACCGAGCCTGGTTTGTATAAGATAAAAAAAGATGACTGGGTTTTTGGAAAGATCAATGGCGGCGGCCCTGAGATGATGATGAAAAACATGCAGGGGAATATCTACGTGAAAAAAGCCGGGAAATAGAGCTTCTGATTAAGGTTTTGATTCTACTAATGCCGTTTGGAAATGCATGACTGCCTTCTCTGAACGGCATTGCTGTTTTTAATGATACCTTCTCTGTCTTGTAGCTGGTAAAAAGGTCTTATAATTATTTTCATTTATATTAAAGTTGCATTTTAATACGTCCCGGAACTTTTATCCGAAATCAGGCCTTCAAAGGGCTAGCTGTTCCATTAAGATATTCTCCAAACAATTTAATAAAGCGTAATATTAATTCGTTTATATTTGCATTTCAATTTTAAATATTTGCCTGAAGTATAAAACTGATTAAATTCGGGAACAGGATATTTATTTCGACCAATGTTAAGAAAAAAGCTCAGATTTAAGAATTGCCGGAAGGTACTTTTAAGTGCATTATTTATTACCGTATCAGGCTTTATAACCGGACAAACAGTTCATGATACGCTTCCTTCGAGTTTTACCTTATCGCAATGCATAACCTTTGCATTAACAAACCAATCATTGATTAAACAATCTTTAATTGATGAAGATATTACAAAAAGAGACATAAGAATAGCTCTCTCGGGGTGGTATCCTCAACTGGAAGCTGATGCCAATGTTCAGCACTTTCTTAAGGTCCCGATATCATATTATCCCAACCTGAACAATCCTCCTTCTTACACTCCTTATGTAGCATTATCCTCATCGCCAAATAATGTATCAACAGGTATTTTTTCTGCAAGTCAGATTTTATACAGCAATAGTTTGTTTTTTGCTGCCAGAACTTCCAAAGAACTTCGCAATCAGGCTTCTGAAAACACAGAAAATTCTAAGATTAATACCTATGTTGATGTAACCAAAGCTTTTTTCGATGTGTTGCTTACAGAGGAGCAACTTAATGTTCTGAATGAAGATATACTTCGCCTGCAGCATAATTATAAGGATGCTTACAATTATTATAAAAATGGTCTGACGGATAAAATAGACTATCAACGTACTGAAATATCTCTCAGCAATGCTCAGGCACAAAGAAAGTCTGCGGAAGAAGCACTAAAAGCCAAATACTCCGTATTAAAACACCTTATGGGTGTGGTTCCTGAAAAGCAATTAACCGTTTCATATGATTCTTCCAAATTTGAAAATGAAATTTTAATTGATACAACCAGTAATCTTAATTACGATAATCGTATAGAATATCAGCTGTTGCAGACTACATTAAAACTACAGAATTTTGGAATCAGCTATTACAAGTGGTCGTTTCTTCCAACAATGTCTGCTTTCTATAATTATGACCCCTCTTTTGCGAATAGCCAATTCTCTTATTTATATAAAAATAACAATCCAACTTCACTGGTCGGCTTGAAATTGGCACTTCCTCTTTTTCAGGGAATGAACAGGTTGCAGAATCTGGGCAAGGCAAAGCTTCAGTACAAAAGACTACAACTCGGGGAAGACTATCTGAAAAGTGCGATTAATAGTGAATATACTCAGGCTCTTGCCGTCTACAAGAGCAAAATGAATGAATTGAAAGTGGCAAAAAACAATATAATTCTTGCGAAGGATATTTTTAATACGGTGAAGCTTCAGTACGACAAAGGAATCAAGGCATATCTTGAAGTCATTGTATCTGAAACGGATTTAAGGACAGCGGAACTTAATTATTTAAACGTACTTTTCCAGCTTTTGACCAGCAAAATGGATTTGGAAAAGGCTTCCGGAGATATTAAAATCAATTAACAACGACAAATATTCAATTACTTTACTTTAGCTTAAAGCGACTTTAAATTTATAACCAAATGTATAAAGCATCCCATTTTTTAATATATTATGCACTGATTGCCGGCCTGGTATCATGCAGTGGGAACACGGCGAATAAAAAGACTGAAGTGCCTCCAGTGCAAGTTACAGCCACCAGTGCGAATCTGGCAAACGCAGTATTCTACAACTCTTATCCGGCAAATATGGTGGCATTGAAAGATGTGGAACTGCGCGGTCAGGTAAGCGGGTATATAACAGGAATCTATTTTAATGAGGGAAAAGAAGTTCATGCAGGAGAGAAACTGTATGAAATTGATCGTCGTAAATATGAAGCAACTTACAGAGAAGCTCAATCGAATGTTAAAATTGCTGAAGCTAATCTTGAGAAAGTTCAGCGTGATGCCAACCGGTATGCCGACCTTGCCACACAGGATGCAGTTGCAAAACAGCTTCTTGACAATTCGATGACAGATCTTAAAAATGCCAAACAGCAGCTGGAGTCTGCGAATTCAGAACTAATTAAGGCTAAAACTGATTATGATTATTCTCTGATCAATGCTCCCTTTGATGGTACAATAGGATTTTCAAGTGTTAAGATTGGAACTCTTATAACTCCAGGTCAGACTCTTCTTAATACCGTCTCATCCAATGACCCTATGTGCGTCGATTTTGAAATAAGTGAAACCGAGCTTAGCCGTTTCAGGCAGTTGGAAAATGAAGGAATTGCAAAAAATGATACGACATTTAAAATCAAATTGCCTGATAATTCTACTTATCCATTTTTCGGGAAGATAAGTGTTATCGACAGGGCAGTTGACCCTCAGACTGGTACAATCAGGGTAAGGATTACAGTTCCTAATCATGACAGAATTCTTAAACCGGGGATGAGTTGCAAGGTCCTTGTACTGAACGCAAATTCAGGTCAGCAGGTTCTCATTCCATTCTCGGCAGTATTGGAGCAATTGAGTGAATATTTTGTCTTTACAATTAAAGATAAAAATGTTCAGCAGGTAAAAGTTTCTCTTGGTCCAAGGGTTAATACAAATGTAATTGTATTGAAAGGGCTGAAAGGTGATGAAACAATTGTTGTCGATGGTATACAAAAGCTGCACGACGGTTCTGAGATCACGCTGGCTCAGCCACAACAGCAGAAAAAAAATTAATTAAGACATGAAAATTTTAAGACTGAAACTTATTTCATGATAGCGGATACCTTCATAAAACGTCCAATCACAGCGATAGTAATTTCGATGGTCCTTGTCATAGTCGGAACTCTGGCAATACTTAATCTTCCCGTTAGCCAGTATCCCGATATTACTCCGCCTGTAGTACAGATATCGAGCCAGTTTACAGGGGCTGATGCAACAACTGTTGAACAAACTGTCACCACACCCATTGAAATACAGGTTAACGGTGTTCCGGGGATGAACTACATCCAAAGCAACAGCACTAACGACGGCCGTTCGACACTGAATGTTTATTTTGATATTGGCACTAATGTTGATATAGCCACTACCGAAGTTCAGAACAGGGTGAATATCGCAACTCCTGTGCTGCCCGATGAAGTAAAACGATTGGGTATTACAGTCAGAAGACGTAATCCAAGCGGTCTTCTGAATGTAGCTATCTATTCTCCTAAAGGCACGCATAACATTCAGTTTCTCGATAATTACACCAATATATTTGTCAGGGATGCCCTTTTACGTGTAAAAGGCGTAGGGGATATATTTGCAAGAACAGATGACTTCAGTATGCGTCTATGGCTCAATCCTGATAAAATGGCAAGTCTCGGGCTGACAGTTAATGATGTTCTTAGTGCTGTTCAGGAACAGAATGTGCAGGTAGCCGCCGGCTCAATTGGCACACCGCCCCAGCCGGTAGGTCAGCCTTTTGAGTATACGGCAAGAGTAAACGGAAGGCTTAGCAGCGTGGATGATTTTAGCAACATTGTAGTAAGGAGTAATCCTGCCACAGGTTCAATTATTTATTTAAAGGATATAGCGCGTGTTGAATTGGGTAAATTCAACTATTCCGGTGTAGCTTATGTTGACAAGCAGCGTGCTTCATATATGCTTATATATCAGACTCCGGGTAGCAATGCTCTGGATGTTGCCGAGGGTATTTACAAAGCAATGGATCAGCTCAGTAAATCCTTTCCAAGCGATGTTGCGTACAAAGTACCGTTTGAGTCTGTTACAGTTGTAAGAGAATCAATAAGTGAAGTTGTAAAAACTCTTCTTGAGGCGCTGGCACTCGTGGTTTTGGTAGTGTTTATTTTCCTTCAGGACTGGCGTTCAACAATTATTCCTATACTGGCAATACCTGTATCTATAATAGGTACTTTTATTTTCTTCATACCTCTGGGTTTTACTATTAATAAGCTTACACTCTTCGGCTTTGTTCTTGCAATCGGCATTGTTGTAGATGATGCGATAATTGTGGTAGAAGCAGTCCAGCGTTATATGGAAGAACAACATCTTTCTCCAAAAGAAGCTGCCCACAAAGCTATGGCTGATATATCCGGACCTGTTGTTGCCATCGCACTGGTTCTGGCTGCCGTCTTTGTACCGGCCGGATTCTTGCCTGGTATTGTAGGCAAGCTGTATCAGCAGTTTGCTATCACGATAGCTATCTCCGTTCTTATATCTGCTTTCATAGCACTTTCTCTGACACCTGCTTTATGTTCTTTGTTTCTGAAACCTCATCATATAGATCAATCATCAAAAGGACTTAATTATCTGTTTTTTCATTTTAACAAATGGTTTAACAGGAGAACGGAGGGATATACAAATAATGTTCGAGTAGCTGTAAAACATTCACGTTATGTTGTCATCAGTTTGGTTCTGATAGTTTTTGGAGTTTATATTATGATTATTAAGAAACCAACAGGGTTCATTCCGCTTGAGGATGAAGGACGTTTGTATATCACTTTCGAACTGCCTGAAGCTTCTTCCACGTCGCGTACCATAGATGTGCTTAAGAAAATTATGGATATACTTGCTGAGATTAAAGGTGTCGATCATTATTCTGCAATAGCCGGATTAAATGTTGTTACCGGTGCGACCAAAACAAACAGCGGTACTCTGTTTTGCCAGTTAAAGCCATGGGATGACCGAAAAGATAAGTCAGAACAACTTTTTGCATTAATAGCCCAGATGCAGGCAAAATTTGCTGCCATCAGGGAGGCCAGTATTGTTGTTATCCCTCCTCCTGCTATTCCGGGGCTGGGCGCTACCGGAGGGTTCACTTTTGAACTGCAGCAACGGGAAAGCAACGATGACATTAAAACTTTCGAGCGAAATGTAAATGCTTTTATGGCAGCTGCTAACAGGCGTCCTGAAATTGCCCGTGCAATAACTTTCTTCAATGCACGCACTCCCAACTATCAGCTCACGGTTGACCGGGACAAATGCAAAAAAATGGGGGTCGATCTTGCTGAAGTTTTTAATACTATTCAGACATTTCTCGGCAGCAGCTATATAAATGACTTTACCATATATAACAGGAATTTCCACGTGATTGCCCAGGCAGATACTCTCTTCAGGAATGATATTGTTGATATGGATAAATATTATATTCGTAATCAGCAGGGGACAATGCTTCCATTAAGCTCTGTGATGAGTTCCAAAGTGAATGAGAGTGCCTCTATGCTTACGCATTATAATTTATATCGCACTGCTGAATTTGTGGGTGATGCAAAAGCAGGATATAGTACCGGGCAGGCTATTAAAGCATTACAGGAAACAGCCCAGCAGGTGTTGCCAAAAGGTTACGGGTATGAGTTTTCTGGTTTGAGCCGTGAGGAACTGAAAGCAGGTAATACCTCTGCTTATATTTTTATATTATCACTGCTGTTTGTCTTCTTGTTTCTTTCTGCCCTTTATGAAAGCTGGACAGTGCCTTTCACGATTCTGCTGGGCGTTCCGCTTGCTGCATTCGGCGCCATATTGGCACTGACCTTGAACAAATCTCTTACGGACAATGTATATGCACAGATAGGTCTTATAACACTGATTGGTCTTGCTGCTAAAAACTCAATTCTTATAGTCGAATTTGCAAAAGAACGTGTTGATCGTGGGATTGAGATTGTTGCAGCTACGATTGAGGCTGTCCGATTGCGACTGCGTCCTATCTTAATGACATCGTTCGCTTTCATCTTTGGTGTATCACCTCTGGTATTGGCCACTGGTGCAGGAGCTGTAGCACGACAGACAATCGGATGGTCAGTTCTCGGTGGTATGATTGCCGCCACAGCATTAGGTGTTTTCATAATTCCGGTTTTATTCATCTTAATAATCCGTCTCACTTACGGGAAGAAAAAGCTAGCAGACCTCCAGTCAAAATTGTAGTGTGATGGCTTGTTTAAAGGGTGCCGATTTTCACTGAGGTTGGCATTTGACTATGCTGAACTCGCAGAAGTTTGCAACTTCGCCGCAAATTAAACGCAGTCTGCGACTACAATAAACTAAAAACGATATTGCAAATTTCACTTAGCAATTCTGATCTGTTGCCGGAATTTTTTATTCCAAAACTTCATTATATTTGGTTTATGAACACTTCGACCCATATAGACGCCATTTCAATATTTATTTTCATAGGCATTGTTCAGGGGTTCATCCTTTCATTTTTCTTTATCTTCAAGTCTTCCGCAAACATAAAAGCCAACAGATACCAGGGATTCCTGATTCTTGCACTCACACTCTGTATCCTGGAACAATTATTAAACCAGACAGGATATATTACCAAAATCCTGGTAATTACAAATTCCACCGAACCGCTTAATCTGGTTATCGGTCCGCTACTTTATCTTTTTGTCAGAAGAAGCCTTGACGCATCAGATTCTAAAAAAGACTGGATACATTTTATCCTTGCTGGCCTTTATCTCTGTTACCTCACATTTGACCTTATACAACCCAATGAGGCTAAGTACAATTCCTATATCTACAGTTTTCATCCCGACTGGCCATTCCTTAACGTTCATATGAAAATATCGAATGACCCGCTTGGGTTAAAGAAGTACCTGAATACTGCTACAGGAATTCAATTGATTATCTACACATCTCTTGCAATGAGGCTGCTTGCAAAAAAAGCCGGTCAGACAGGTGAATCGATATTTCATACAAGCGATGAGATTATTCAATCATTAAGGAATACGGTTTTGCATATTTCATTAGTGATATTGATATTTATTATAGTAAAACTTAGTTTTAAAGGAGATCTGGGAGATTATTATTTAGATTCCTATGTTGCTCTTTTTATCCTCATAACTACTTTCAGGGTCATCAATGATTCATCATATTTTGATAATTCAACCTCTTTTATGGATATTTCTATCAGCAAGTATCGTAAATCCTCGCTGACTGAGACAGGCAAACTTAAAATACTCAATAATATCATCCTTGAACTCGAAACCAAACAGTATTTTCTGGATAATCTGGCTTCATTGTCGGAGCTGGCGAAGAAAATAGGGGAGAGCCCCCATCATGTTTCCCAGGTAATCAACGAAAAACTCGATCAGAGCTTTTTCGAATTGCTTGCATCCTACCGGGTTGAAGAGGCAAAAAAAATATTGTCGGGTGATAAGAAGAATAAAATTACAGTCGAAGAGATATCTGAAATGGTTGGATACAACTCAAAAACAGCTTTTAATAATGCATTTAAAAAGCTTACAGGGAAAACTCCTTCGGAATTCCGAAAATCAATAAGTTCCTGATTATATTGTATTTATTTAAGTCAAATTATACTCGCCTATCGGGATGTACATCATCCTTATAGGGATGTTCGGTATAGGCAGCCACCTGAGATTAGTTTTGATCCGACAAGTCAAAATTAATTTTCATGGAAACAAAAGCATCTGGTTCGAAAGGACAATTTCTTAACTTACACCAGGAACTTATTGATGGTTGCAGGAGAGGCGACCAGAAGGCACAGTTTCAGATTTACAAATTGTATTATAAAGCTATGTATAATACAAGCCTGAGAATTGTAAATGATACTATGGAAGCAGAAGATATTATGCAGGAGGCATTCCTGTCAGCCTTCGAGAAGATCGGATCCTACTCGGGGAAAGTAAGCTTTGGATCGTGGCTTAAAAAAATAGTGGAGAACCGGTCACTCGATTTTCTTAGTAAAAAGAGTATTGTCCTCTATAAAGATATTGAGTCATTTCATGAGATGGAAGATTTTAATGCCAGCCATAATGAAGATCCCGATCCCCGGATCAGTAAAATAATGGAAAAAATCAAACTTCTGCCTGAGCGATACCGGAATATTCTTTCGCTTTATCTGTTTGAAGGGTACGATCATGAGGAGATAGGTCAGATATTGTCAATTCCAAGCAGTTCATCCAGGTCAACCTTCTCGAGGGCCAGGCAAAAACTCCTTAGCGAGATTAGTGCGTAATAAATTGTATTTATTTGCGTCAGATGATTTTCGACTCCAGTCATTAGCTCAGAAACCAATAAAAGTATAATCTGACATGATAAGAGTTTTTATTTTGAGCTTAACAACTGTTTTATTCTCCCTTGTTGGCTTTGGACAAACACAGGAAAGGAAACTATATACGGCGACCAGGATAATAACCCCTCCTGTGATAAACGGAATACTTGATGATGACTCATGGAATTCAGGGACATGGGCCGGAGATTTTACTCAGAATCAGCCGTACAGCGGGAGACCTGAATCACAGAAAACGGAATTTAAAATTGTTTTTGATGATAATAATCTCTATGTAGCCATAAAAGCATACGATACCTGTCCTGACAGTATTGTGAACCGTTTGTCAAGACGTGATCAGCAGGATGGAGATCTTGTAGGGATAATCATTGACAGCTATCATGATCTCCGTACAGGGTTTCTTTTCGGTGTAAGTTCAACAGGTGTCAAATATGATCATATGATGACAGATGACGGACAGAATGATGACCCCACATGGGATCCAAACTGGTGGGTAAAAACTTCAATTAACAGTGAGGGATGGATTGCAGAAATGAAGATCCCTTTCAGCCAGGTTAGGTTTGAAAAGAATTCCGGTGATGTATGGGGTTTTAATGTCGGCAGGGTTTTATACAGGAAGAACGAAACTACGTACTGGCAGTATATTCCCAAGGATGCATCAGGTTTGATGCATCTCTTCGGAGAGTTGAGGGGCCTGGAACAGATCAGACCACGAAAAATCTTTGATGTGACTCCTTATAGTGTTGCACGTACCGAAACATTCCAGAGTGTTCCGGAAAATCCTTTTTTGTCAAAAGGCAAACTTTCTTCACTGAATGGAGGAATCGATGCTAAAATCGGAGTCACCAATAATCTGACTATGGACCTGACAATTAATCCTGATTTTGGACAGGTTGAAGCTGATCCTTCCGAGGTAAACCTGTCGGCTTACGAAACATTCTTCACCGAAAAAAGGCCTTTTTTTATTGAGGGCAGCAATATAACAAACTTTGGACTTGGAATAGGCGATGGTGATATCGGGAATGATAACCTATTCTATTCAAGGCGCATAGGCAGGAGACCACTTGGGTATCCTGTTCTTAAGGATGGGTGGAATGCTGATGTGCCGGTACAGTCAACAATACTTGGAGCGGTCAAGCTCACAGGTAAAACAAAAAACGGGCTTTCACTCGGTTTCGCTGAAGTGCTTACTGCCAGGATGCAGGCAGAAATTGATACACTTGGCGGAAGAATGACAGAAACGGTTGAGCCGCTTACAAATTATTTTGTAGGCAGGGTACAGAAGGATATAAATAACGGCAATACACTTTTAGGGGGGATCTTCACGAGTACAAACAGGGAAATTGATTCATATGTGAGAGATTTTATGCATAAGGCTGCCTGTACCGGTGGAGCAGATTTTACCCAGTACTTTGATGCAAAAAACTGGATGTTCAATCTCGTTGCATCATTTAGTCTTGTTGAAGGTTCAAGGAAAGCTATAGAGAATACGCAAAAATCATCCACTCATTATTTTCAGAGGCCCGATAATAACTATTCAATACTCGATACAAACAGAACCTCCCTGGCTGGATCAGGTGGAAGAATTCAGATCATGAAGCTTAACGGACACTGGAATTTCCAGAGCGCTACAACATGGAGAACTCCGGGATTTGATGCAAATGATCTTGGCTATACCCGCCAGGCAGATCAGATCTTCTCGGTATTATGGGCACAGTATAACCAGTATGAACCAAAAGGCATCTACAGAAAATACAATATTAACTGGGATGTATATTCTGCGTGGAACTTTGGTGCGAGGAATATTGCAAGAGGCTTAGAATGGAATGCAAATATGGATCTGAAAAATTTCTGGAATATCTGGTCAGGAGGAGCCCTGAGAAGCAGTACGCTTGATCAGACAATTCTTAGGGGAGGCCCGATGATGGAGACCCCCGGCAATGTAACAGGCCGTTTAGGATTCACAACAGATAACCGGAAACTGCTGGTATTCAATGCTTCAGTAAACAGTACCCTGGGGCTTGAGAAAAGCTCCAGAACCTTCAGCACCGGGATTGGGATCTCATACAAGCCCACAAACTGGCTTGTTGTCTCATTCAATCCTGGATTTAGCAAATCGTACAGTGAACTTCAATACGTCACGGATCTGAAGGTTAATAGCGAGGATAAATACATATTTGCCAGTATTGACAGGAAAACTTTTAATGCCTCATTCAGGGTAAATCTTAACCTGAGTCCGAATCTTACGCTTCAATACTGGGGACAACCATTTATAGCCACTGGCGGATACTTTGTTCATAAATTAATTACCAGTCCGATGGCAAATAATTACAGGGACCGTTTTAAAACATATTCACAAAATCAGATAACTCTGGCAGGGAATACTTATAACATCGATGAAAATTCGGATGGGTTAGTTGACTATAGTTTTGATAGAATGGATTTTAATATTCAGGATTTTCTTTCAAACCTTGTAATAAGATGGGAATATAATCCAGGCTCTTCAGTTTATCTGGTCTGGAGCCAGACAAGAACCAGTTCGAACAGTTCCCCGAACATGGATCTTTTTAATGACATGGGCAATCTGTTTAATATTTCCGATAATAAGCCGCATAATGTTTTCCTTATCAAATTTAGCTATAGGTTTGGATTAAAATGAAAAGGACAGCCTATTTTGACAATTTACGAATCGCCTTGACTGCATTGGTGATATTTCATCATACAGCGATTGCTTACGGCGCCTCCGGAGGCTGGTGCTATGTTACACCTGATACTGTAAAAGGGACGGTAATGATTATTCTTTCCTCGATCCTGACAGTTGATCAGGCCTTTTTCATGAGTCTTTTCTTTTTCATATCAGCTTATATGATGCCAGGCTCTTTCGACAGAAAGGGCGCCGTGGATTATCTGAAAGACAGGTTCATGCGATTAGGTGTTCCACTTGTAATCTATTCTCTTATAATAGGTCCAGTTCTTAATTATGCGATTCAGGTACATATTGGTTCATCACCCGGAAATGTATTTTCATTTGTACTGAACAATATAATAAGATATCCCAGTACCGGTCATATGTGGTTTGTTCTGGCCCTTCTTATTTTTGAAAGTTTTTATGCCACATACCGCAGCTTTCCGGAACTCCCGTTTTCAAGATTTATATCCAATAATATACCATCTCACAGGAATATTGCGATTTTCATCCTTGCCTGTGGTATAATAGCATTTCTCCTGAGAACTGTATATCCGATAGGAGGGAAAAACATCATCGGATTGCAGTTTGGATATTTCACTCTTTATACTGCGATGTACATTCTTGGAATAATTGCAAAACGCAAAAACTGGATCGATAAGCTTTCAATCAACGGAGCAACTATCTGGTTTCTCATAGCACTGGCAGTAATCCCTTTAATTGTTGCCGCCTGGTTTGATTTAACGAGAAATCCGGCACATATGACAGAGTACACAGGTGGTTTTCACTGGAGATCTCTTTTCCTGTCGTTTTGGGAAGCAATAGTTTGCGTGGGTTTTTGCTATTTTTCAATTATGGCATTTAAAAAATACCTTAATAATTCAACAAATTTATCGGTCAATTTAGCCAGTGACAGTTATGCCGCATATATTATTCATCCTGTGATTGTAGTAGGTATGACCTTCCTGCTTGAACCAGTTCACCTGTCGCCTTTACTTAAGTTTTTAATTGCATTTCCAATAATTGTCATTATTTGCTTTATGCTCGCTCATTGTATCAGGAAAATTCCGGGATTTAAAAAAGTAGTGTAATGTTGGCCTTAACATTTCAGTATTTATTAGAACATTTCTCTTATGAAAATTAACTATCTCTGTAATTCATGAAACCTTGGATCTGGATGATGGTTACTGTTACGATGGGTACAGGAGTTATTACTCAAGAATTAAATAGATGAAAAAGATTCTTTTACTTGCTTTCATCTTCGGATTAATTGGTTTTCATTGTAAAAAGGAAGATCCGGCAACAGGACAGACTTCCTTACTTAAAACAAAATGGATATTGTCATCTATAAGTGATACCAGGACAAATGCAATAACAAAGTATCCGGATAATATACATCAGGAATATATTATTTTTTCAGATTCTATAAATGTTCTGATGGTTGGAGGCGTTTGTAATGGCTGCAGAGGAAATTATATAATCAATAGTGATTTGATCAGTACTAACGGACTGGCATGTACTATGATATATTGCAGTCAATGGGAGGATTATCTGTTTTCTAATTTAGACAGCATGTATCAGTACAAAATCAATAATAATCAATTAACAATATATTCAAATGGAAAATATAATTTGCATTTTATTGCGGAATAGTAATATATTTTAAAGGCTGTCAGCTAAAATTATCTAGTCGCTCTGTCTTACAAATGTTTTTGATCCACCGCCAGATAAGCCTCTGAAACCCGAAGAAAAAATCAGAGTATCCTGCGAGTGAAGAGGGAACCGGCACTTCTGCCTTTTTGCAAGAATATGTTAAAAGTAAGAAAATTATTATAGCAGATAAATGTCTCATCTAACTTCATTCATTAATCTGAAAATCCTTCGTTTTATATCTTTCAATTGTTACCGATTCATTTACATGTTTTTCGGCAGTGCTTGTCTTTAAAAGATAACCAATGTAAATAATTCTCTCTGCCGGAACCTTAAATACAATTGTCGTATCGGCAAACAACCCGTGAACATCACTGTTATAATCTGCTACAGAATTGCCGGAGGGAGAGTCAGGTATTAAATCCAGACCGAAATATTCTATATTATTTGTACCTGATAGGTTGATTCTCAGGTTCAGGTAGGCAGGTGGACTTAAGAATGATTCGACTGACAGACTTTTCTGATTATTGTTGGTTACATAGACATGTTCATCAAGGTAATTATCAAAGGTTATATTAAATGAATAAGTACCGGTAATACCCTGGAAATCTTTTGATGAAATATCATTTTTAAAATAACCACTTTTGTCTGTTGAAACCGATCCCAGATCAAAATTTCTATCAGGGCACCCTGTTCCGCAAAAACCACAATTCTCCTGGTAAGTAATACTGATTACAGCAGATGAAAGTGGCTCCCTGGTCAACCTGTCAAACACGAATCCGCTTACAGTAATACAATTATCTCCGGGACAATTGCCGGGATCAGATTTATCTTTCCGGCAGCTGAGACAGCCGATTATTAAAATTGCGATTAGGAATTTTATTTTTCTCATTAGTTGCATGACATACTTACAATTTATTTCTCTTTTTTTAAAATATGAGTAGGTTTTTTTAACTGAAAAAACTGACCTGGATTTCTCGAAAACCGGGTAAGATTAAATCATATTATTCAAAAGTAATATTATATATTGAATTCAAACCAAGCGCGTATCCCGATCTGCCGGAAGGGAAGGAAGCAACAGATCCAAAATTAATATTGTCTTCCATTTTCCATGTTATCCCGCCATCCGAAGTACTATATATTGCTGATGTATATAAGCCAAAGTCACCTCCGGTGTAGTGACCTTTTCCTATTGCGATTCCATTGAGGATATCAGCAAAATGAATATAATATATTTCAGAAGGAGAACCGGTCAATATATTCCAGGTTTTTCCTCCATCAACTGTTTTCACTATTTCCTTTTGCCCTGCAGCATATCCTGTATTTCCATCTGCAAAGCAAAAATCGTAAATATGACCATCAGAAGTATTTGCAGCTTGTGTCCATGTTTTTCCCTGGTCAGTTGTTTTAAAAATATTTCCTGATAATCCTGCTGCAAAACCGGTTTGTGAATTAATAAATAACACTTTGGTCATTAAACAGTTAACAGGAAATTCAAAATTAGTCCATTTTGCTCCTGCATTGGTTGTTTTTGACTGAAAGGCGAGACCGACAGCAAATCCAATATTTCCATTTATGAAGTAAACCGAATTGATTTCAGGAACCACCTCTGGCATGGTCAGGTCAGTCCATGTTTCTCCGCCATCTATTGTTTTAAATGCTGCGGATTGATTACCAACAATAAAACCAAGATTTTTATTAACGAAATAAATTGATTTTAAAGGAAGGTTGGTTAACGTTTTTGATTTCCAGGTGGCACCCTTATCTGTTGTTTTAAAAACTTTTCCCGAGTAATTAACTCCGAATCCGGTATTACTGTCAATAAACCGGAGATAACTAACTGATTCACTCAGGTTGGAGTTGATCTGATTATACTTATAACTTAATATCGGAATTTTGTCATCTTTTTTACAGGAAAGTGGCAATAACTGAAGGAAAAGCAATACCATCAATAGTTTAAAATTTCTCATAGCAGATTGTTTAGGCATTGTTAATTTGTTAACAGCAAAAACTATTCCAATTTTAAATGTATCACTCTGTTTTTCTTACATGTTTCTCTGTGTCACTGTTTTTTTTTGACAGTGGTTTAAAGAGTCCCGATGGTTATTGGCATCACAGAGGATCACAGAGGAGAAATTTCCATAATCAATTCTATTATCATCCAATTCTGATTATGTTTGTACACTAATTTAAATCAATATGAAAACATTCATAAAAAGAGCTCCTTTAACAATAGCTGTTCTGTTCATTTTCTTTCAGGTCAGCAAAGCCAATATTTCCCTTCCGGAAATATTTTCCGACAATATGGTTCTTCAACAAAAATCTGATATAATTATATGGGGTTGGGCTAAGACAGGAGAAACGGTAGTAATTAAGGCTGATTGGCTGGATAAAGAAGTTACTGCACAAACAGGCACCCAGGGGACATGGAAGATAACACTAACGACTCCGGGAGCGGGCGGACCATATAATATTCATATTAAGGGTCATAATGAGATATTATTGAAAAATGTATTAATCGGTGAAGTATGGTTATGTTCAGGACAGTCAAATATGGAAATGTCAGCCCAATCGGGCATTAACAATGGAGATGAGGAAATAAAAAATGCCAATTTGCCTGAGATCAGGCTTTTTACCGTTGGTACGGCAACATCACGCTATCCTCAGGATCACCTTGCCGGCAAATGGTCGGTTTGTACACCCGATGAGATGAAAACCTTCAGCGCTATCGGCTATTTCTTTGCACGAAAGCTCAATAAGGAACTGGGTGTTCCTGTGGGTGTTATCAATTCCAGCTGGGGAGGAACACCTGCCGAAGCATGGATGCCCGAAGAGGTTATCCAGAAGGATGATTTCCTGCGTGAAGCCGCTGCGAAACAAAAAACTGTTCCGTGGGGGCCTGTTGAACCGGCCAGAATTTACAATGCCATGATCTCGCCTTTGGTACCTTTTCATATTGCAGGAGTCGTATGGTACCAGGGTGAAGCTAACACAATAAATGCCTATGCCTATAAGGAAATGCTTGCTGCCCTTATAAAAAGCTGGAGAAGTGGCTGGGGATATGATTTCCCATTTTATTATGCACAAATAGCGCCATACAAATATGGCAACCCATTTGAAGGAGTTGAAGTGAGAGATGCCCAGAGAAGGGTTCTTGAGGTCCCAAATACAGGGATGGTGGTGCTGAGCGATCTTTGCGACACCCTCAACATCCATCCGAAAAACAAACAGGATGCTGCATTGCGTCTGGCAAATATTGCTCTTAACAGATACTATAAAAAGGCAATATCTGAAGATTCAGGACCTTTATATAAATCAATGACAATCGAGAAGAACAAAGCAATTATTTCATTTGATAACAGCGAAGGATTGCATGCAGTGGGAGATAAGCTGACTTACTTTGAAATTGCAGGGGATGATAAAGTATACTATCCTGCTGAGGCAAAAATAAAGAATCAGCAGGTAGTTGTTCAGTCTAAAAAGGTAAAAACCCCTGTATTTGTACGTTTTGCATGGAAAAACACGGCTACACCTAACCTTTTTAATGGAGTTAATTTACCTGCTTCCTGTTTTACTACTGAAATCCATTAACCACAAAGAAAACAAACCTGCCTGCCGGCAGGCAGGGAAGGCACAAAGTTCTCAAAGACTTCGAATGTATGATCAGCATTAATCTGCGAAATCTGCGGGAAATTTTAATTTGATTTTCCCGCAGATCTCGCTGATTTTCGCAGAATATATTATTCAATTTCCGAGCAATTGTTTCACTTTTGCCGAGATCTCCTTCCCATCAGCCTTTCCTGCCAGTTCTTTTGTGGCGACACCCATAACCTTACCCATATCAGCAGGAGATTTTGCACCTGTCCGGGCAATTATCCCTTTAAGAATACTCAACAATTCTTCCTCGCTCATTTTAGCAGGCAGATATTTTTCGAGAACATCAGCTTCGGTTACTTCCTTCTCATATAAATCGGGTCTGTTTTGTTCTTTATAAATAGCAGCCGATTCTCTTCTCTGCTTAACTAACTTCTGAATGATTTTCAGCTCCTCTTCAGCAGTCAGGACTGCGTCACCGCTTTTTTCGGTTCTGGCAAGGGTAAATGCAGTTTTAGCTGCCCTTATTGCTTCGAGTACAACTTTATCCTTCGCCTTCATGGCGTTTATAAGATCGCTTGAAATTTTCTCGGTAAGTGACATAATTAAAGATTTTAATTTTTATGTAATTGATAAATATCGTGATATAAAGATACAAGATACATATCTTAGAAAAAAAAAGATCAGAAATATTTCAGGTGAGAAGGAGTTATCAGCTTTTATTCCCGGAACTGAAGGAAGCGGAAAATGGGCTGAATACATGGTTACACTTCGTAATAGGTCCAATTAAAATTACTCTCCACTTGAATTTTATCTTTCAAATCATTAACTTGCTTGTGAATCGAATTTGCAGATAAGAACGCAAAACTGGCTGCGGAATTCATGAAAGCGATTATTTATGAAGCTTGACATCTATTATTCATTTTAATTCTTAAAATATTAATCATGAAAAAATCAAAGAATACCCGGTTATTGTTGTTATTAGTTGCTATTGTTTTATGCCCTTTGAAGTCATCCGGGCAATTATCTGAAATTAAAACTGAAAACGGACTTGTTTCAGGTTATAAAAGCGGCGATATAAGTATTTTCAAAGGAATACCATTTGCACAGCCGCCTGTAGGAGATTTACGTTGGAAAGCTCCGCAGCCGGCAAAGAACTGGACCGGAGTTCTGAAATGCGATAAATTTTCTGCCAGTCCGATGCAGGGTAAACCGGTGCCATTCATGATGTGGACGGAAGAATTCATAACGCCGCCTGAAAAGCTGAGTGAGGATTGCCTCTATCTGAATATATGGACCCCTGCTAAATCGGTAAAGGAAAAATTACCAGTATTTGTCTGGATTTACGGAGGTGGATTTTCATCGGGTTCTGCTGCATGTGCCGTGTATGACGGTGAAGAAATGTCAAAGAAAGGAATAATATTTGTGAGCATCAATTACAGAGTAGGAGTTCTTGGTTTCCTTGCCCATCCGGAATTAAGTCGGGAAACGGACAATAAAGTATCGGGAAACTATGGCCTTCTTGACCAGATAGCCGCCCTTAAATGGATACAAAGGAATATAGAAGCATTTGGAGGCGATCCTCAAAAAGTTACAATTGCAGGTCAGTCAGCAGGATCGATGAGTGTGTGTGCACTGGTTGCTTCGCCCCTCGCAAAAGGTCTGTTCCGCGGTGCAATAGCACAAAGCGGCGGAATTTTAAGCAATTTTATGAGTATGAGCTTTTCTGACGCTGAGAAGGAAGGTTCCGCCTTTATGGAAAAGATGAAAGTGGCAAATATTGAAGAACTCCGGAAAAAGACAGCTGAAGAGCTTATTGCTGCAGGAGGAAGTTTCAGACCGGTTTATGACGGATACGTAATTCCGGTTGACGTAGTTGCTGCCTTTAGAAATGGACAGTTTAATGATGTGTCAATGATGACAGGCTGGGTTACCGGAGACGGATCGCTTATGGGAAACCAGACGATGACACCTGAGAAATATAAGCAGCAGGCTGTTGAAAAATATGGTGACAAAGCAGAGCAATATCTGAAAATTTTCCCGGGTGCTACGAGTGATCAGGTTGCATCCTCATTGAAAGAATTAAGCCTGATGCAATTTGCGGCTCTTCCTGCACATATATGGGCAGGATTCAGTAAAAGCAAAGCATATATCTATCAGTTCAGTCACGTTCCTGTAGATAAGCCCGGATTTCCTAATTACGGAGCATTTCATACTTCTGAAGTGCCATTTGCCCTTCACACTCTTCACCTATGGAAAAGGCCATGGCGTGATGTTGATTTAGCGGTAGAAAAAACGATGAGCGATTATTGGGTGAACTTCGTAAAAAAAGGCAATCCGAATGGGGAAGATCTTCCGGAGTGGGGTGTTTATGATAAATTTTCAGGAAATATTATGGAAATAGGGGATAAAGCAAAGTTATACCCGGCTCTCCATAAAGATGAATTTGAATTCCTTGATGGAGTCAATAAACGATAAGAGGAGGACTTGAAGCTGAAAGTCTTTGGTTCATCTTAATCTAAACCCCCTTCCTGACATTCCCCCTGGGAAAAATGGAAGGGGGTAATATTTAATAGAAAACGTTAAAAAATCTTAGTTCAATCTAAACTCTATTTGATTTCAGTTCTGTATAAAGCTGTTCTTCCGGTAATAAAAAGAGCTTTACCGTTATTTCCGGCGAATACGATGCCCGATGGGCGCTCTGGTACCTGAATTATATCGTTTTGTTTTCCATCTTTATTGAATACATATACTTCACCGTCAGCGATATATACATTATCCTGCTTGTCCGGAACAGCACTGAACTCACCTTTTTCAGCGAAATAATGGAGATCCGAAACATATCCTTTTGTATCAACACTGAGTTTCACAGTACGTTTATCATATTCATCGGAGACAAAAAGAGGCAGGCCGGGATATCCTTCTGCCAGGGCACACGATCGGGCAAGATCGTAGCATACAGGAATGATGGTTCTTCCGTCGGGGGCAATAAAACATTCTGCATCCCGGTTAACTGAAATTGTATTGAAATCATGTGAATCACGCCATCTGTTGGAAGGGTAAAGAGCTTTAAATATATTTTCAACAGATCCCATGGGGACCTTCTCCAGCTTTTGTATCGTCTCTTCCGGATTGGCCGGATTTATTGCATAAACAAATGTTGCAAAACCTGAGTTTCCCCATCCGCTGAATGATGTTCCATTAGCGTCAGGTGGATTGACATATTTTTCAGGCTGTCCATTTATCATCAGACCGGGTTGTGGATTATAACGAAATACTACCAGCAGGTTATCTTTCGAATCACATGCAAGAGACAGCGGTTCCCACTGGAAATCGGCTAACAAGGTAAGCGAATTCGTTTCAACCGACCACTTATAAACCCTTTTCATACGCTGTTCAGCAAAATAGACATTGCCTTTTGAATCGCTGCACAAACCTAATGCGAACTCGAATCCTTTGGCGAGCACAGATAAATGGTCAACTGGTTTTTCAGAACTTAATTTTGGGGTCTTCCCGCTTATAAATAACCTTGCAAGCTCTACCGGACGTACTTCGATGCCTGTATTGATATCATAAAGGGGATTATCTGTAGTATACTTTATCTGGCTGTAATTGTGAATATTCAGTATTTCAAGATTTGAGCAATCCCATGTTCTTACGGAGTACGGGTATGGTACTTTTACCCTGATGACACGAAACATATATAAATTGGCAATAGTCATATCTGAGCATTTTTCAAGCTCAAGAGGCTGACATTCTGACCCTTCACGATTTTCCTCTTCAAGCTGGAGAGCATAAATACTCCAGTTAGAAACATTATTAAAACGTACCTCATTTCTTACGTGATGTTCCACCGACATTGCATAAATCCGTCCGCGGGTACTTGTATTGGATGCATAAAATCCCGAGACGGCAAATGTACTTGCTGACCAGATATTCTTAAAAATTCCGCCTCCGTTATTTGTAACCCAGAGACTCCAGTATTGAGTATCCCACACCTGTTCTGAGGCTGAAGATACCGTCAAACCCTGAGGCGGTTTATTCTCTTCCCATTTCCAGGGTACTTTCGGACCTGGCGTCATGGTTCCGTGTCCACCTATGAATTTAACATCATTTATCATTGATTTTTCGCCGGCCATCCATTTGCAGGCCACCGCTCTGTAGTTGTTTTGTGCAGTATATAACCCGATTCCGGTTATAATATTTGTTCCACCCCGGGGAGCTTCAACAAGGGCTTCAGGGGCTCCAAAGCTGCCAAACGCTGCCGAGTTTTCAATCAGGGTAAAATTAGTTGCCATGGGATGAAATCCTATCAGAACAGTTGAGGGTTTTAATTTTAAAGTCCCGCTCACCCTGTACGATCCCTGTGGAACGTAGATATTGGGATACTGGTCAATCGCTGCCTGAATTGCTTTTGTATCATCAGTTACACCATCGCCTTTTGCACCAAGTGTTCTAAGATTAACCCATGTTTCCATTTCAGGGATATCGGGTATATCGGAAACAGGTTCTGCAGGAAGCGTTTTCAGCGCTTCTGTCTCAAATATAGTCTTTACCTGAGCTTCAGAATCCAGATCATCCATCTGAAGACCATATACAAAACGCTTCACATTGTAAATTTTAGAGGGTGCGAGTGTATTTCCGTTAAACTTAGGATAATGGATCAATACCGGAACATTGCTGCAAACAAGATTACGGATGTTGACCTGCATATGTGCATTATCTTCATTACTGACCTCAATGGCCGGTCCGGCTATATCTTCAAACCTGCATTCCTCCATAAATATCTTTTCCCAATAATTCTGATCAACAAGAATTGCAGAAGGAACATTTTTCACACTCATGCGTACGATCGTTAAACCTGCTTCATGAGTTTTAATTGCAGCCTTTCGTTGTCCTTCAAAATAGGTATCAAGCATCATGAACTGCCAGCCGGGTGAGGCTTTTGTAGTATAAATACCGTACTCACCATCATAGAATTTAACATCTTCAATCAGATTACCTATATCGAACAGACCCGCCTTCCCCTTGCCAATATGAATATCACAGTGCGAGATGAAGCTATGTTGTGCGAAATGAGTACGTAAAGCTACTGCTGCCGGATTTCCGTCTTCTATTTTCAGATCAATGTTTGAAAGGGCACTGTAAAATGTACCGGCTCCGGCATCTCTTACCTCTTTTCCAGGTTCAACAATGCTACTTGTAAACCAGAACATATAGGATGCTTTTCCCTTGTCATCGGGATTTTGTTCCTGAAATCCCGGGGAATTCTTCTTAAGTATTATCACCGGACGGTTTTTCCCATATCCGATCAGCCGAATTGAAGCAGGTATATAGATTGTCTTTGAGATCAGGTACCGGCCCTCGGGAATAAACAGGATACCAAAGTTCCTGTCGGTTTTTAATTGATTAATTGCATTCTGAAGCTGAACAGAAACATCAGTTTTCCCTTCAGCCAGACTGCCTGATACCTCAGGCGTGAAGTAAACAGCACCCGGATCCTCGGGTTTCAGAGTATAATAAGAACCAGTCCGTTTTACTGCAGAGTAACCCGATGTACAGATGATCAGAAAGCCTGTGAGAATCCAACTTATTTTATAATTCATGAGATTAAGTTTATTGTAAAATAAGTAAAAATCAATGTTGTATGATAATAATCAACAGATGATTTATGTTAATTTGTGTTAAATATTAATAAGGGATTCTTCTGTGGGGTTATTTTTATAATTTCGCTGAATAGTATTTTATTTATACTGAGAGCAGGCATGATCAGCTAAGATGAAGAAATCCGCAGGAGTTCTTTAGCTTGGTTCAACATGAATTGTCACTGTCAGGTTTTCATAGACCGCAGTGAGCTCATTTTCTATTTTGTCACAGTATTTGTGAGCATTTCCAACTGTAACATATTCTGGAATTTGAATATGTAAATCCACGAAACGATAATTTCCTGCGACCCTTGTCCGAAGATCATGATAACTGACATTCAGGCTGTTTAATTTCTTTTTAAGTTCCGCAATTTCAGTATTACTCCATGCTGTATCAAGAAGGGGAGTGAAGGCTTTTTTCAAAAGATGAAATGCCTCTTTAATAATAAATAATGCCACAAGAATTGCGATACCGGGATCAAGCCATTTAATTCCTGTAATCATTATAAGACCGAGTCCGATTGCAACTCCAAGCGAAGTATAAATATCTGTTTTAAGATGAAGAGCATCGGCTTCAAGCGCCACAGAGTGGGTCTCTCTGGCAACTTTATATACTTTTCGCGAAACAAAAGTATTGACCAGTGCGGATATTAGCATCACAATAGAACCCAGGGCAATGGAATCAAGTTCGATCTTCTCTCCAAGGAGTTTTTTAACTGCTTCGATGATGATCCAGATAGCTGCAATAAAAATCAGAAGCGATTCAATCACGCCCGATATATTTTCAATTTTACCGTGCCCGTAAGGATGCCTGGTGTCGGGAGGATTGTCGGAAACCCTGACTGAAAAAAAGGAAATGACTGCCGCTATCAAATCCATTGAGGAATGGATCGCTTCAGATAATATACTCACAGACCCGCTGATAATTCCAACTGCCAGCTTCATTAAAATGAGCAGGGTATTAGATACTATCGAAAGACGGGCGATACTTACCTTTGCATTCATGAAATTTACAGAGATAGACGATATTATTATTTTGCCACAAAGGTAATAAGGAACACGGGTTCACCAGAAAATTGTGAGTATTGATTAGTTCTTAGTGTATCTTAGTGTCTTTGTGTCTTAGTGGCAATTAATTTTAAGTCTTATTTATTAAACAGTTACTAGCTCGTATTTTGTGTTTCCAAGACCTATTTTCACGGCATGTTCCAGTCCGGCCTGCCAGTAGGTTTCCGGATGAGCCATCTTGAATTTATCTTCTCCTGTTAAATCATCCTCGTGATGGCCATCACATATCCTGCTTCCGGGCAGTGCAGGTGCTGCTTTTACCATATCGGCGCATGCCTGATCAAGAGCAACCGGATCGAATGATGCTGCTATTCCAAGGTCAGGTACCAATGGATAATCATTGAATCCCCAGCAATCACAATCTGGTGAGACATTCATTATAAAATTTATATGGAATGATGGTTTATCCCTGACAACGGCAAGAGAATATTCAGCTATTCTTTTACAGACTGTTTCTGAAGAATTCTGCCATACAACCCTTGCAGAATCGTACTGACATACTGCAACACATTGTCCGCAACCCACACACTTATCATAATCAATGTGTGCAATCTTGTCTTTACCAACTGCCACTGCATCATGAGCACAATACTTTTCACATACTCTGCACCCGGTGCAATTAGCTTCAAATATCTCAGGTGAAGAACCGGAATGCAGAAACAGTTTGCCACCAACTGAAGCACAGCCCATCCCAAGATTTTTCAATGCTCCGCCAAAACCTGTCATTTCGTGCCCTTTGAAATGGTTCAACGAAATTATTATATCTGAATCGGCTATAGCGCTGCCTATCTTTGCAACTTCACAAAACTCAAGATTTAGTTCAATTTCGCGGTAATCAGTCCCTTTTATCCCGTCACCAATTATTACCGGACAATTTGTTGTCAGGGGGTTATATCCATTCTCAAAAGCTGCTTCAAGATGCATAGGTGCATTTGAACGTCTTCCGAAATAGAGAGTGTTACAATCGGTGAGAAATGGGATAGCCTCTTTTGCTTTTAAGAACTTTACTATTCGGGCGGCATAATTAGGCCTCAGGAAAGCCAGGTTTCCGGGTTCTCCGAAGTGCACCTTTATTGCAACTATTTTTCTCTGGAAATCAATTTTATCAATTCCCGCTTTAACAATAAGTGCTTCAAGTTTTTTAAAGAGGTTTTGTGATGGTTTTGCCCTGAGATTGGTAAAATAGACTTTAGACTGAGACATAAAATGAGTTTTTCTATACCGATAATATTTTAGCTAATTCCACAAGATCGCGGTTTACATCTTTATGAAGTTTTACAGCTTTCCGGAAAGGAACGAGTGTGATTTCTCCATTCATTATGCCAACCATTACACTCTTCTGGTCATCTATAAGGGCCTCTACTGCAGCATGTCCAAGACGGCTTGCGTTAACCCGGTCGATAGCGGATGGAGAACCACCACGTTGTAAATGTCCAAGTACCGATACTCTGACATCATAATCGGTAAAATCATTTTTCACCTTCTCCGCCATTGCAAAAGCGCCACCTTCCTTGTGACCTTCTGCAACAATGATTATATTACTTGATTTTTTACGTGAGTTACCGGCCTCAATCATAGATTTCAGATCTTGTTCAGCTCCCTTGATTTCAGGAATTATAATGGCTTCAGCTCCTGTGGCAATTCCACTGTAGAGAGCTATAAATCCGGCTTCTGCGCCCATCACTTCAACAAAGAACATCCTGTTATGAGCGCTGGCCGTGTCTCTTATCTTGTCAACAGCTTCTACCACTGTATTCAGGGCTGTATCATATCCTATCGTATAATCAGTTCCGTAGATGTCATTATCAATTGTCCCGGGTATACCGACGAATGGAATATCAAATTCCTCGTTAAATATTCTGGCACCGGTAAATGATCCGTCACCGCCTATTACCACAACTCCGTCTATCTGAGCTTCCTTCAGGTTATTATAAGCTTTCAGTCTGCCTTCCGGAGACTTGAATTCCTCGCACCTGGCAGTTTTAAGTATTGTTCCGCCTTTCTGAATAATGTCGCTGACACTTGATGATTGCATTGGTACGAAGTTTGCATCTATCATACCCTGGTAACCCTGACGTATTCCCATCACTTCCAATCCGTTATAAACTGCAGTCCTTACAACACCACGGATAGCTGCATTCATGCCCGGGGCATCTCCTCCGGATGTCAGGACCCCGATTTTCTTAATCTTTGCCATATATTATTTGTGTAAAATAAGCCAACAAAGGTAATACAATTTTTTAAGCCAGACAAATGGCGGAACTTTCCAATAGTCAGATATTTGAAATGATATCCCTTATGTTTTCTATCAGCCATTTGGGTGTTGAAGTTGCACCACAGATACCCACAGAGTTTTTACCTATAAACCATGATTTATCGAGTTCTTCATAGCTGGAAACAAAATGTGTTTCAGGATTTATGTTTTTACAGACAGAATAGAGCATCTTGCCGTTGGAACTCTCCCGGCCACTTACGAATATTATGATATCATGTTTTTTTGCAAACGCTTTAAGATGAGGCTCCCGGTTTGAAACCTGTCCACAGATTGTTTTATTTATTATCAGATTTTGAGCCGGATCTGAGATACCGCTCTTTTCCATCCTTGTACGAAGAATATCTGTAAGAGTGCTGTATTCCTTAACACTCATAGTTGTCTGGGCAAAAAGATAGACAGGTTTGGAGATGTCTATCTTCCAGAGTTCATCAGGTCCGGAAACAAGAATTCCTTCATTATTTATCTGACCCTGTAACCCGACTACTTCAGCATGACCCGGTTTACCAAAAATCACAACTTGTCCGTCACCCTCCTTTGTCCTGATCCATGTTTCCCTGATTTTTGACTGGAGCCGTTTTACGATCGGACATGTAGCTTCAATTATTGTAAGGTTATTTTTTTCTGCAGTCATATAGGTTTCGGGTGGTTCGCCATGTGCCCTGATCAGTACTTTAGAGTCCTTCAGGTTTCTGAACATATCGTGATCTATTGAAGCCAGTCCGAGAGACAAAAGCCGGTCAACTTCCTTATCATTATGAACTATCGGACCAAGCGAAAAAACTTTTTCTCCCCTGAGAAGCGCTTTTTCAGCTATCTCAACGGCATTTTGCACACCAAAACAGAAACCCGACTGTTTATCGATCTCGACTACCATTTCTATTCTTATCTATGATATCTTTTATCCATACCATCTGCTCCTCAACACTCATCCTGCTGTTATCGAGAATTATAGCATCATCTGCTCTCCTCAGCGGGCTGATATCCCTGTTTTCATCAGCAATGTCACGCGCAATTATAGTTCTCTTAATCTCTTCAAAATCAATGTTTATACCTTTATTTTTCAATTCAAGGTGTCTTCTTTTAGCTCTGATATCCACTGAGGCCGTCATAAATATCTTTATATCTGCATCCGGAAAAACAACTGTGCCAATGTCCCTGCCTTCCATTACAATTCCTTTTGATATACCTATTTGCCTCTGTAGCTCAACCATTCTGGCCCGCACTTCGTGTATCTGACTTATTCTGCTGACATAGGATGTCACTTCCATACCCCTGATTTCCCTTTCAACATTTTCGGAGTTCAGAAAAGTTTCATACTCGTTTATATCGGGGTTATAAACAAAATCTATATGAATATCCTGAAGTTCAGAAAGGATCGCCTGTATGTTTAAACCGGTTTTACTAATATAGTTTTTTCTCATGCAAAAAAGAGTCACTGCCCTGTACATTGCTCCGGTATCAATAAAAATATAAGTCAGCTCTTTTGCTATTAATCTGGCAAATGTGCTTTTTCCGCATGACGAATAACCGTCGATTGCTATAATCAGTCTCTTATCCATAGTTTTATCCCCCTTGTTTTGGCCCCCCAGCCCCCCTAAAGGGGGGGTTATTCACAACTATATTCTAAGTTTATATTCACCCTCTTTTTTTAAATCCTTCACAATGCTTTTCTAATCAACTCTGTATTAGCCCCCCTTTAGGGGGGATGGGGGGCCAAAAGTAATGACTCCACAAAGGTGATAAATAAACCAATATAAGACAAGTCTAAAAGAAGCTCAGAGCTCAGGAGCCAGGTTTTGCTCTGTGCCCTGTGCTATTTTTAATTCCTGTTCTTTTTATAAAAAAGATCAGGTCTGAGAATTACCGAAACATCATTTGACGATCCTGCAAGATGATATGTCGCTCTTCCAAATTCGATGCTCATAAACGATGTATTAATACCGAAACCCCAAGAGAATCCTACTGTTGAGGTTTTTGAATCGATTTCAAGCTCCCTTCTTCTCTGGTAGTTGTATCCTGCACTTATATAGAAATTTTTACTGGGTATAAGTTCAGCACCCAGAATGATATGCCGCATTGAATTCTCAAGGAAGCCGGATGATACTTTCGTCTCTCCTGTCAAAACAGGATCCTGGTATTGATAAGTGAGATCGAATTTTTCGAGATGCCTCAGGGTCAAGGAGAAACGAAAAGGAGCATGCGCAAGTGTTTGTGAAATACCTGCCTGTATCTCGAATGGCAGTTTCTCATGCTGTTCCCCTTCATATACAGTAACCTGATAGCCAGCATTTTTAATTGTCAGACCTGCAGAAAAAAGATTGGATATATTATGCCATGTAGCACCAATATCGAATGCGAATCCAAAGGAACTGTATTTTTCGAGTTGAGACAAAACTGGTTTAAAGTTCACCCCTACAGAAAAAAGAGAATCTATCTGACGTGAGTAAATCAACGAAAGAGCATATTCAGCAGCGCTAAAGGCTCCGGTTATTGCACCAGTGGCATCTGTTTCGGTAAATGATCCGTAGTTGAGATAGGTCAATCCTGCCGCAAAATTGCCTGTTCCCGGGAATGATCTTGAATACATGGCAAGTCCGTAATTGATACCGGCAAAATAATTTACATAATTTAATGCCAGACTTTTATTCATGCCTGAATTAAGAAGGGCAGGATTGTGATATGCCAGGTTGAGATTATTACTTTGTAATGAAACATTTGTTCCTCCAAGTGACGAAACAAGTCCCGAATGGGTAAGGTTTAAAAATTCGTAAACATTATCACCTCCGGTCTGAGAAAAGGATGGTGACATTATCACAATGCATATCAGGAGATTCAAAACCTTTTTTTTCATAACTGCAAGATACCAGTCAAATATACCATCATTTATCTAAACGAAGAGATGGCGTAAAATAGTATTAATGAATATTATATATAACCTTGTGAACAAGATCAGGCAGTTTTGCCGGTCAGAGACAGTGCTTCATCAATATTTTTGTCGTAAACATTCACCTGCGACATAAAAAGTCCGGCAATCACTATAGACATCCCTATTACATTCTGAATGGTCAGCTTTTCACCCATAAGAACAAATGAGAAGAGAGCAGTAAAAACAGGAATGATATTTGAAAAAACATTTGCCCTGGTTATTCCCATTTTTCTCACAGAATAAGCAAAGAGAATAAAAGCGCCACATGATGCAAATATTGAGAGCTCTATTATAGGTTTGAACATATTAAAAGTGAATGGAGTAGAGATAAAATGTTTATAATCGAAGATTAGAAAGAGCGGAAGAAAAAGCATCGCTCCAATCAAATTCTGAACATTTACAATATAAACAGGTGAATAAGTACCAACAAGACGGCTGAGAGTAAGGCTATAACCTACTGCAGACAAAACTGCCAGGGTGAGTAGTCCTAATCCTTTTATATTGAATGACATGCTTCCGTCGCTGTTTAGAATAAACACAACAACTCCGATAAAAGACATGATTATTCCTGCATAATTTATTGCTTTCAGCTTCTCTTTAAAGATCATCCAGGCACCTAAAGTTGCAAAGACAGGGATGGTTGATATCAAAACAGAACATACGGTTGCAGATACGTAAGTAAGTCCGAAACTCTCACCGAGAAAATAAAAGAATGGTTCAAAAAGGGCGAGCATCAGGAATAGCTTACGGTCAGCTTTTTTTATCTTCATATAGTTCCTGGTTATTACCAGATAGGTTGTCATGAGAATCACTGAGAACAGCAGCCTTATGAAGATGATTGTTATAGGATGAAATGTTTTATTCGCAATTTTGAACCAGATGAATGAGAATGACCAGAAAATCATTGATAATATTACTGCACCATAAAGTCTTATTTGTTTATTCAATTTCAAGATCAGCAAAAATTAATATGATTTCGGAGCTGCGAATTTATATTTTAAAATGATAAGATTATCACAAAAAATGCAAAAAGGCTATATTCAAGGGTTCATCTTAAATATGGATTAGTTTTATATAAAAAGTAAATCTCTTTCGACTGTAACAGATTCAACTGATATATGCAATGACCAATAATAAGCAGGTAAGTTAGTTAGGTCATAATTTTCTTTCGAATATACATTAAGAATGATGTTTATGTGATTTGATAGTGAATCATAAATTATTATATTTGCCGCCTCATTGATTGAAGAATACAAAATTGATTCAATTAAACAATTTAAAATAAGTTAATTAACTAATATATAAGTTTAGATGAAAATCCTGGTCTGTATCAGTAATGTTCCCGACACAACGACAAAAATAAAATTTGCCGTAGGAAATGCTTCAATTGACACTACCGGTATTCAGTGGGTTATAAACCCCTGGGACGAATTGTCTCTTACCCGTGCTCTTGAACTTAAGGATGATACCACAAGTGGCATTAAATCTGTAACTGTCATTCATGTTGGTCCGGCCGCTTCAGAACCAACAATCCGCAAAGCTCTGGCAATCGGAGCTGATGATGCAATCAGGATAAATGCTGAATCTGCCGATGCATGGTTTGTTGCTGCACAGATTGCTGAAGTGATAAAAAAAGAACAGTTTGATGTAATTATGTGTGGTATAGAATCGAGTGATTATAATGGCTCAATGGTAGGAGGGATGATATCTGAATTCCTCGGAATTCCTTCAGTATCGGCTGTTTCAGGTTTAAAATTTGAAAATGGACAACCGGTAATGATTCGTGAAATAGACGGAGGGAAAGAGGTTGTAGCAATATCTGCACCTTTTGTTGCTATTGTCCAGAAGGGTATTGCAAAAGAGCCCAGAATAGCTGCAATGCGTGGTATTATGATGGCAAGGTCAAAAACTGTAAAAATTATTGAACCGGTCGCCGTTGAGCCTTTAACTCAAATTGTGGAATTTGAAAAGCCTGCTCCACGGGCGGCATGTAAATTTATCGATGCCGAGAATCCGACACAGCTTCTTGAACTTTTGCAGAATGAGGCAAAAGTAATCTGAGAATTAGTATAAACAGTAAATCAAAATGATATGTCAGTATTAGTATATACCGAAAATTGGGACGGGAAATTCAAGAAACTTTCTTTTGAACTGGTATCTTATGCTACCGGTGTTGCCAAAATGCTAAGCACAACTGTTACAGCAGTATCAATAGGAAAGGTTGATGATGCTGAACTTCTTAAACTTGGTAATTATGGTGCTAATAAGATCATTAATATTAATAATGAACAGCTTACAGCACTAGATAGTCAGACATATGCAAGTGTAATTTCTGAGATTTCAAGGAAAGAAAATGCATCAGTAATAATAATTTCGAATAATAATACGGGTAAAGCAATTGCTCCAAGATTATCTGTACGCCTTAAAGCCGGTGTGGGTTCAGGTGTAAGCAGGCTTCCTTTAAATATTAATCCATTCACCGTTTATAAAAGGACTTATTCCGGAAATGCGTTTGCTCATCTGGTTATCAATTCGGATATTAAAATCCTTACATTGGCTCAGAATTCCTTTGATCTTATTGAATCACAGGCCAATGCGACTATTGAAAATCTGAACCCGACAGTTGACGGATCATTGCTTAAAACTGTCGTAAAAGATGTTCAGAAACAATCAGGTAAGATACTGCTGACTGACGCAGACATTGTTGTCTCAGGAGGAAGAGGAATGAAGTCTCCCGATAACTGGCCGCCGCTTGTTGAACTCGCAAATCTGCTTGGCGCTGCAACAGCGTGTTCCCGTCCGGTGTCGGATGAAGGCTGGAGACCTCATGAAGAACATACGGGACAAACTGGAAAGATAATTGCTCCCAACCTCTATATTGCCGTTGGTATTTCAGGTGCAACACAGCATCTGGCAGGCATCAGTTCATCAAAGTATATCGTGGCAATAAACACCGATAAGGATGCTCCTATTTTTGAGGCAGCGCAATATGGAATAGTTGGCGATGCAATGAAAGTTCTGCCAAAACTTGTTGATGCAGTTAAAGAATTAAGGAAATAAAAAGATTAATGATAAATCAGTGATTTTGGAAAATAGACTGAATTAGTAAAAATGACAAAACAAATTGTTTTTACCTTATCACTTCTAATAACATTAGGTGCATTTTCATACACCATAAACCGGATAGTTAAATTTTTCAGATTTACCAGACCTGCATTTCCTGTTAAAGATTTCGGTAAGAGAATAAATGTAATGCTCACAGTTGCCTTCGGGCAGACAAAGATATTCCGTCGGCCTGTAATAGGCTTGTTCCATGCTCTGGTCTTCTGGGGATTTTGCGTTATCATCTTCGGCAGCCTTGAAATGGTAATTGACGGACTCACCGGGACTGACAGGGTTTTAAAATTTCTTGGACCCGTATATAAAATTATAATGGCTTCAGGAGATATATTTGCTCTTCTTGTTGCCATTTCGATCATTATCTTCCTGAGTCGCCGTATCTTCTTTCATATTAAAAGATTTGAAGGAACCGAGATGAAGAAAATTACTCATATCGATGCAAATATTGCCCTTTCAATAATCCTGCTATTAATGATTTCACTTCTGTCGATGAATATCGGGTATATTGAATATAAGGCAATTACCCGACAGCCAATTGTAGGATTGTTTCCGGTAAGCAGCATAATTGCAGGTTTTATTGCAAACGGAAATGCTGAAAATTACAGGTTAATGTATGAAGCATCATGGTGGACTCATATACTTCTGATATTTCTGTTTGCCAACATTCTACCATATTCAAAACATTTCCATGTGTTCATGTCAATTCCGAATGTTTTCCTCTCGAGACTCGATCCACTTGGAAAACTTCCTAATATGGACAATATCACCAGAGAAGTTAAGATGATGCTTGATCCAAATACTGCGTTCGCCGCCTCCCCTTCAAATGCTCCTCCGGAACGTTTTGGAGTCAAGGATGCGGAAGATGCTTCATGGAAAAACTATTTTGATTCTCTGGCCTGTACTCAATGCGGCAGATGCACATCTGTATGCCCGGCAAATATAACCGGGAAAAAATTATCTCCCAGGAAAGTGATTATGGATCTCAGGGCAAGAATGAACGAGAAAGGTCCCCTGATGGTTAAAAACGGAAGAGATTTCAATGATAACCGGTCTCTTTTAAGGGATTTTATTTCAGAGGAAGAACTCTGGGCCTGCACAACATGCAACGCATGTGCTAAAGAGTGTCCTATAAATATCAACCATCCTACGCTGATTGTGGATATGCGCAGATATCTTGTGATGGAAGAGGCGTCTGCTCCAGGGGAGATCAAAACTCTGTTTAACAATATAGAAAATAACGGGGCCCCTTGGCAATATTCGGCAGAGGACCGACTTCTGTGGGCTAAAGATCTTGAGATGAATATTAAGTAAGTTAATAAATCCTTTGTGAACCTTTGTGCAAACCTTAGTGCACCTTTGTGGTAAAAAACCATTTTAAACCACTAAGGATCACAAAGTAAAAACACAAAGTAACACAAAGGGTAAAATGAATCAAATAAGAATAAAAAGTTAAGATAAAAAAATGGAAACCCGGAAAATTGAAATACCTGTAATGGCAGACCTCTTTGCGAGAGGAGAGAAACCTGAATACCTCTTCTGGGTAGGTTGTGCAGGAGCTTTTGATGACAGATACAAAAAAGTTGTAAGGGCTTTTGCAAAAATCCTCACACATCTTAATGTCAGCTATGCTGTTCTGGGGAAGGAAGAGACATGCAATGGTGATCCTGCAAGACGTGCTGGTAACGAAATGCTTTACCAGATGCAGGCTCTACAGGTTATTGAGATTTTCAGGATGTATGATGTGAAAAAAATAATTACCATCTGCCCGCATTGTTTCAATATTTTCAAAAATGAATACCCCGATCTCGGAGGCAAATACGAAGTGATCAATTACCTTCAATTTCTGAACAGAAATATTAAAGAAGGTAAATTAAAGATTGATAGCGCGGCATTAAACAATATATCAATAACTTATCACGATCCGTGCTACCTGGGAAGAGCCAATGACATTTATGACGAACCGCGGATAATTCTTAAAAAGCTGACGGGTAACTTAGTCGAGATGCATCGGAATAAAAGTTATGCATTATGTTGCGGTGCAGGGGGAGGCCAGATGTTCAAGGAGGCTGAAAAGGGGAACAAGGAGGTTTTTATGGAGAGAACAGAAGATGCTCTTAAAACTGATGCGAAGGTAATTGCTACTGCCTGTCCGTTTTGTATGACAATGCTGACCGATGGTATTAAATATAAAAACAGAGAACAAGAGATCAGGAACCTTGATATTGCAGAACTGGTAGCACAATCGATTGATTTATAGAAAAGTCCAAATTATTATCTGAAAACAATGGAAAACATTAAACTCTTGAAAAGCGGTGAATTTCTTGTAAGTGAAGTTGAACCTGGCGATATATTTATCCCGGAGGAATTCAACGAGGAACAAAAAATGATTGCCCAGACATGCAAAGACTTTCTTGAAGCTGAAGTATACCCCAATCTTGAAGAAGTTGAGAAAAGCAACAGGGAATTAATGAAAAACATGCTTAAAAAGTCAGGGGAACTTGGATTGATGGGGATTTCAATACCTGAAGAGTTTGGCGGGTTCGGACAATCATTCGTAACGCAGATGCTTGTGGCTGAAACGACCGGAGCAGGTTATTCATTCTCAGTAGCATACATGGCACATTGTGGTATTGGCACTTTACCGATCATGTACTATGGAACCAAAGATCAGCGAGAGCGGTATGTGACAAAACTGGCTTCAGGTGAATTCCTGGGTGCATATTGTCTTACAGAACCCGGTGCAGGAAGTGATGCAAACTCAGGTAAGACAAATGCCAGATTAAGCGAAGACGGAAAAGACTATATCCTTAACGGGCAGAAGATGTGGATCACAAATGCCGGATTTGCAGATACTCTTGTTGTATTTGCAAAGATTGATACCGATAGAGTACTAAGCGCATTTGTTGTAGAGAGCAAGTATCCGGGTGTTGTTGTGGGGCCCGATGAGCACAAGATGGGAATAAAAGGATCTTCAACGGCCCAGATCTATTTTACTGATGTTAAGGTGCCTGTGGAGAATCTCCTTGGTAAAAGGGGAGAAGGATTCAGGATTGCTCTCAGCATCCTTCACATGGGGAGGTTAAAGCTTGGAGCTAATGTCATTGGAGCCGCTAAAAAAGCGATTAATGATTCAGTTAAATATGCTAACGAAAGAAAACAGTTCGGAGTTTTGATTTCAACTTTTGGTGCGCTGAAACACAAAATGGCTGAACAGGTAATACGTCTTTTTGCTTCAGAATCAGCTGTATACAGAGTAAGCTCTGATGTAGACAAACTGATGAAGAAACTGACAGCAGACTGTGGAGATTATGGAAGGGCATCGATTGAAGCTATCAGCCACTATGCTGTTGAAGCAGCTATTCTGAAAGTGGTAGGTTCCGAAATGCTTGATTTTGTTGCCGATGAGGCAGTTCAGATACATGGTGGTATGGGATACTCAGCTGAGATGGCTGTGGAGAGAGGCTATAGGGATTCAAGGATCAACAGGATTTTTGAAGGTACAAATGAGATAAACCGTCTCCTCGTTGTTGATACTGCAATGAAACGTGCAATGAAGGGTGAATTTGACCTCTTCGGGGAAGCTGAAAAGCTATATACCGGATTGAATGATATAACTTATAACAAAACTGAAGGTGAAAGCTTTTTCAGTGAGAAATCACGCTATATCAAAAATTTTAAGAAGGCAATTCTTATCTGTATTCATGGTGCCTCAAAATGTTTCGGGAAAGGTCTTATCAATGAACAGGAAGTTCTCAATAACATCGCTGAAATGATGATGGAAACTTATGTTTCAGAGTCACTTGCACTTCGGGTAGAAAAAATGTCAGCACTTAATGCAAATGTATCACTTTACAAGGATATGCTGGCAGTGAACATAACTGATACAGCAAGTATAATCAGAAAATCCGCGCTTGAAGCAATAGGCTCTTTCTCAACACCTGAAACCTGCCCTGCACTTGTTAAGGCAATTGAAAACCTATCAAGGGTGGAATGTGTAAATGTGAAAGAGGCAAGACGGCGTATCGCAGATAAACTGATTGAAGATAATTCGTATAAGTTCTGAGATCCTCAAAAAATGGATATTTGTAGAAAAGGCTTTTTCATGAAGCCTTTTTTTATGTGCCAATGTAAGAGTTGCGACTTTGGAAGTTGTTCAATCTTGCAATTTCAGGTGAGGAATAAATATCATCAGGGTGAGTGATAAAGATCAATTTTTTACATGATAAAGAGCATACGGAACGATTAATTTTATGGTGTATAAAAAACTATTAATCAGGATAATCTGATATCTTTGTGAATAAATTAACAATATTGAAGATATGAATCAGAAATTGAAAAGGATCAGAAGGATATTCGTTGCACTAATTCTGATTGCAGCAGTTGAAGGATTTACTTCATGTGAGAAGTACTCATTTTCCCCGCCTGCTGTTGATCAGAATAAAACTTGGCATTTTCAAACTGATATCCAGCCAATATTCAATTCCAATTGTGTTACCTGCCATAATGGAACCAAGCAATTTCCTGACCTGAGGGATGGTAAGTCATATCTGGCCCTTACAAAAGGTGGATTTGTAACCCTGCCCGGAGAGACAAGCAAGCTGTATCATCAAATGAGTACTAATACTGATCATATACCAAGATCGACCGATACAGAAAAACTTAAAGTTCTCTCCTGGATTAACCAGGGAGCCCTTAATAATTAAGAATATCTTAACCTGATAAAAACACTCAACATGAAAAAATTAATAATCCTCCTGACTTTATCATTAAGCATAACTTCTTTGTTCTCGCAGCAAGATTCTCTGAAGCAGGTAACATCAAAACCAGTCCGATTTACTTTTGGAACAACTACTCTTATTGATAATAGTACAGTTGAAACACCATATAAAGGCGGTCTGGAAATGGAAATATCTCACAGATTCAGTCTGATTCAGAATTATCATAACCTTTTTGGAATCTATGGATCGGCTAATACACGGATTGGTCTGAATTATGGTATAACTGACAGGTTAATGATAGGGGCCGGAACAACAAAGGATTATCAGTTGCAGGATATTCATTGGAAGTATTTAATACTGCGGCAGACAGAAGATAACAAAATGCCTGTTTCACTTTCATATTATGGAAATATCGTACTTGATCTGCGAACTGAAGATGCATTCGGACCAACGGAAAGTTTCAGGCAAATACACAGGTTATCCTATTTCACTCAACTAATTGTGGCGCGCAAAATAAATAAAATGTTTTCAGTTCAGATTGCACCGTCACTGGTTTATTTCAATTCTGTACCACAAAATGTTGATTCGACGGCAGGATATAAAAATCTTAACTTTGGTTTGTCAGCAGGTGCGCGTGCAAATTTATTCGGATCACATTCACTGATAATTGAATACGACCAGCTACTTACAAAACAGGATATTGTTGTTCAGCCAAAACCAAATCTATCACTCGGTTGGGAAATTGGTACTGCAACTCATTCATTCCAGGTATTTGTAGCCAATTACAATCAGATTATTAATCAGAGGAATCTGGTATTCAACACAAATGATTTCAAAAAAGGTGATTATCTTGTAGGATTTAATATACACATCAGATTCTAATTCAATCCAGCAATCAGGAATGAAATTATTTATGTTCCGGATAATCAGTTTTCTGAGTCTTATTAATTTATTCTCTCTCACTTCTGCAGGAAGTTCTCTGTTCAAAACTGAGAACGACAATGTTCATGACACAGTTTCATTTGTCTCCCGTTTTGAAGCAGATAACAATCGATGCTTTAAATGTCACGGACAGGAGAAATATGAATATACTAATGAAACTCTGGGGAAACAGGTCAAGGACATGATGTGCTCTGAACGGATCATACATAAAAACGAATTTTATTCATCAAACCATAAAAGTTTCAGCTGTACCGACTGCCATTCTGAAGAATATGTGAAGTTTCCTCATTCAGGGACCCTTAGAATGGAACAGAAGTATATTTGCCTCGATTGCCATGGAGGTGATGCAAAATTTGCAAAATATCATTTTGAAGAAATAGATTCCGAATACCGTAAGAGTACTCATTTTAAAATGGAGGATGAGGGATTTACCTGCTGGAAATGTCATAATCCGCATACCTATAAGATAACTGTCAGGAACAGTACTAATCTTAAAGAGACTATTGCGTATGACAATGCTATTTGTCTTAATTGCCACTCCGACTACAATCGCTTTCAGCTTCTGAGCGATAAGGCCGAGATTAATATTATTCAAAAACATGAGTGGCTTCCGAACCAGGCTTCACATTTTGCAAATGTAAGGTGTATCGAATGCCATACAAAAATTAATAATAATATACCGGTCTCTCATCAGATCAGACCTAAAGCAGAAGCTGTTCGACTTTGTAATGAATGTCATTCAAAAAACTCTATACTAATGGCCTCACTTTATAAATTTGAATCGAAAGAACAGCGTCGGGATGGCTTCTTTAACGGCATAATCTTAAATGCATCTTATGTTATTGGAGCAAACAGAAACGAATACCTGAACTATATTAGTCTGATTATATTTTTTGTCGTCATCATTGTTATCATTGTTCATGTTGTATTCAGAGTAAAGAAAAAAACAAAAAACATTAAAGAAGAATAAAATGTATCTCTACCCAAAATGGATCAGAGCCTGGCATGTCCTGAATGCTGCAATGTTTCTCATTCTGATTGTTACAGGCTTAAGTATGCAATACACCGATAAGGGAAATGCCTCTTATGTTGTTGGTTTTGCAAAGGCAGTCAGGTGGCATAATTTTGCAGCCGTTATACTGATTTTGAGCTATATTCTTTTTGTAACAGGGAATCTGCTTACAAATAATGGAAGATATTACAGGATAGAGAGAAAAGGTTTCCTGTCGAATCTTAAAAAGCAATTCAAATATTATTCAATTGGAATGTTCAGGGGTGAGAAACATCCATTTCCGGTAACTGAAGAACGTAAATTTAATCCCCTTCAAAAAATTACGTATGTGCTCGCAATGTATGTGGCTGTTCCTTTGCTTATCATATCCGGAATAGGATTGCTTTTGCCTGAAATTACCATCACTACAGTTTTTGGTATCAGCGGGCTTATTCTGACTGATATTCTGCACATTACAATGGGTTTTTGTCTTTCAATATTTATGATAATTCATATATATACCTGTACTCTCGGGTCTAAACCAACCTCTCTCTTCAGAGGTATCATAACCGGCTACCATGTATCTGAGGATGAATAAATGTTTAACTCTTGTCATTTTGGTCTTATCAAAATTTTGTATATTTAATGATAATTTAAAATTGCGGATTATGAAGAATCTAAAGTTATTATTTGTAAGCTCACTGATAATGTTTATGAGTATTTCATTGATGGCACAACCTAAGCCATGGATTGTTCCGGCTAACTTTAAAACAATGAAAAACCCTGTAGCGGTTGGTGATGCCAGCACAAAAGCAGGACTGGCACTCTATACAAAGAATTGTGCCTCATGTCATGGAAAAGCTGGTTTAGGCGATGGAGTTAAGGCAAGATCTCTTAAGAATTTCCCGGGAGATTTTTCAAAAGCTGATTTTCAGAAGCAGAGTGACGGTGATCTGTACTACAAATCCAAGATCGGCAGAGATGAAATGCCCAAGTACGAGGGTAAACTATCAGATGATGATATATGGAACGTTGTTAATTATATGAGAACACTTAAGAAATAAGGTTTCTTCATGGAATTATTAAATGTTTATTTCCACAGGATAGGTGATATATGCTTTTCCGGCAATTCGGAATGTTGAATTACATTTGCACGATTTTTGCAGAATTAACAATAAATTAAAATGTATGATTATGAGAACTATGAAACTTATTTTTATCTGCTCCCTGTCTTTAATGTTGAGTGCAGCATTGGTTGCCCAGCCTAAGCCATGGGTTGTTCCCGCTAACTTCAAATCAATGAAAAATCCGGTTGCTCAGGGTGACGCCAGTACAAAAGTCGGATTGGCTCTTTTCACAAAAAATTGTGCAGCCTGTCATGGAAAAACCGGCCTTGGTGATGGTGTAAAAGCAAGAACTCTCAAAGATTTTCCGGGTGATTTTTCTAAATCTGATTTCCAGAGCCTCTCCGACGGAGATATTTTTTACAGGACTAAAACCGGAAGAGGTGATATGCCGAAATATGACGGCAAATTAGCAGATGATGATATATGGAATGTTGTTAATTATCTTAGAACATTAAAGAAGTAACAAAAAGAAAGTAAATCTTAGGAAGATGAGGCTGGACTATATTGTTCAGCCTTTTTTTTGTAGCAGATCCAAAAAAGAAACCCCTGAAGAAATGCCTTCAGGGGTTATAAGATAACTTTTTGTTACAGCTAAATTTCCTATGGCAGTACAGCTATTGAGTTAGCCAGCAAAGTGGTTGTATATGCCTTATTATGAATACCTAAACTAAATTCCCTAAGGCATAACTGAAAGTTGATAATAGCTCCCATTTGCGCATTTGTAATAGTAAGTTTTGGTAACGTGTTATTAGTTGCAATCTGTTCAGTAGTGAACCCTGTAGTGCTCGTGGCCTGAAACATTGTTGTATTATATGTACTACCGGCAGGATTATTGATGGGATCATACATATTCAGATATCCATCATAGTTATTTGTAGTGAGTCCGGCCCATAAGTTTGTAGTAGCATCACCGTTTCTGTTAAGAATATCAACTCCCCCTTCCTGCAGTTTTGCAGCTAACTGGTCGAGTTGTGCCTTAACCGCGTCTCTGGTCTGCTTCCAATACACTGTTGTTGTTGCTGAAGAAATCGGATTTGTTGCGTGACAACCTGTTACATTACATCCGTTAAAATTACCTTGCGCAGAAAATGTATGTCCCCCGGCTTTTCCGGTCATAGGTGCCATATGGCAATCCTGGCATGAAGCTACAGTTGTATGCTGTGAATTGGAGTACCCGGTACCGAATTCCACACCGCCTATACCCGCAAATATTGCTCCGACAGTTCCGTAATGGGTATGTGTTCTATAACCTGGTTTAAGAACATTTAAACTATTGGATTGTGCTGCATCGTAGAACACAGCAGTCGGGTTGCTTACTAATCCTGCATAATTTAACACGTTCTTGTCGGTATTCGAATTTGTAAACGGACGTGGCTGATGGCATTTAACACATATATTACTTTTACTGTCATCCTGTGTCAGATTAATGGTTTTTGTACCACCAAAAAAGGTCATTGGCACTGCTGCTGTAGTTGTCAACGGCATGAAATCTTCAAAAGTATATGAAGTGTGTAAATTGCTGTGGCACATATTGCAACGCATTTGCCCATAGGATTTATCAGCCGATGCAGCATAGAGATTAGTGTAGGAGGTTGCAGGAGGGACAATCGCAAAGGCAGTTGATATGTTATTTGTAACTACATACTTAAAAGCTTCTGATTCATGGCAAGGGGAACAACCAGTATTTCCTGCTTCCTCAGCATTCGCCTCACCTGTGGCATGTTTTGAATATGCAAACTGGGCACTCACAGAATCGACTCCAGTAGAATTGTGACATTGTTTGCAGGTTTCATTCACATCTTTTCCGTCAATACCGGCAGTCCCGGCAGTCCCGGCAGGGCCCATAGGTCCTTCACATGCTGTAATAAAAAATCCAGTTGTGAATAAAACTGATAATAGTCTGATTAGGTTTTTCATATCTGGTTAGTTTGTTAAAATTTCATCCTGCAATTTACTAAATAGCTATGTTATATTATTAACAGACGATATGTTATTTATGATATATATAATTGATAGATATACCGTTTCCCGGTGATAAATATCAATTAATAGAGTGATATTTGTTAGTTTTGTTGATTATGGTGTTTTTTAAGAACTATTTTTATACCCTTTAAAAACCGGATTATGTCAGTGGTTAACTTAATCAGCAGTTGTGAGAATTGTACCCTCAGATGGAAAAATTTTCAACACCTGAAAAAAGAGGAACTTAGACTGGTAAACGAAAACAGGTATGAAGCTACATTTAAACCCGGAGAGATAATTTTAAAGCAGGGTTCTCCAACATCAAATGCTTTGTTTATTGCTTCAGGCATGGCAAAGACATATATTGAGGGATTGCATGGGAAAAACTTCATAATTAGCATTGCCTTGCCCGGACGTCTCATATTAGGTCCCGGCGCCTATGTGGACTCTCGTCATACGTATACGGTATCTGCAATTTCACCGGTACAAGCCTGCTTCATAAATTTTGAGATCTTTAAGCAGCTTGTAAGGACAAATGGGGCATTCGCTGAGAGCCTTCTTGAAGATATCAGCGCAAAGTCATTGGGATCCCTGACACGAATGGTCAACCTTTCACAGAAGAAAATGCATGGCAGACTCGCGGAAATCTTATTGTACTTTTCAGATGTAGTATTTAAAAAGAATGAGTATGAAATGATCCTCTCGCGGCAGGAACTTGGCGAAATGACAAATATGGCCAAGGAATGTGTTGTAAGGATCTTAAAAGAACTTGAGGATTCAGGAGTTATTTATTCTGATGCGTCACAAATAAAAATATTAGACAGGGAAAAACTGATTCAGATATCTGAAAAGGGGTGACTTGGGAAAAGTCCTAAGGAAGAGGTTTGTGAACAGGTAAAAACTGAGATTCTCATTTTTCCTGCTTCTTCCCTCAATCTTCGGACATTATTAGTAAAATATTTAAAAGATCTATATTATGAAGTATTTAAAATTTCTTTTTTCCCCGCTTTTGATGGGAGTACTTTTTGTACTGTTTGCTGTTGCCATGGCAGTTGCTACATTCCTTGAGAATGATTTCGGCTCTGCTGCTGCCTACAGTATGGTTTACAATACAAGGTGGTTCGAATTTATTTTATTACTTCTTGCTGTTAACCTCGTGGGTCAGGTAATTATTTTCAAGCTCCTGAAGAGAGAAAAACTTACGATAGCCCTGTTTCATCTTTCGTTCATCCTTTTGATTGTTGGTGCAGGAATAACAAGATATTTCGGATGGGAGGGCTCAATTCATATCCGCAAAGGAGAGGAACAGAAACAGTGCTTTTCAAATGAGAAATACATCGGATATTCTGTTAAAGAGAGCAATGGCAAAATTATCGCAAATCATTCAGAGAAATATTCAATGACCAAAGTCTCTGCCGATAATTTTAGCAAAACGATAAACATCGAGGGGAGAGACTATGAACTCATACTTGCAAAAATTATCCCGAATGCTTCAGAGACTATTGAAAACACTCCTGTGGGAGAGCCAATAATTTCGATGGTTGTAACAAAAGATATGATGACAAAAGAGACTCTTATTCTCAAAAAGGGAGATACTAAAACATCAAATGGAATCACCTTCGGTTTTGCTTCTCCGCAACCGGCTGATGTAAATATTTCGCTTGACTCCGGTAAGTTTTTTATATTATCCAAATTCAAAGTGGGTGAAATAAGCATGATGACACATGCTCAAACTCCAACACTTGAAGGCAAGCCGGTTGAATTGAAAGAAATGCAGATCTTAACTATAAATGACCTTAAAATAGTGCCACAACAGATGTCGGTTTCAGGTGTTACTAAGGCAGTTGCTGTGAAACCGGAGGAACAGACAACAGGTCAGAATGCATTTATTTTTCATCTTATAAGCAGTAAGAAATCAGCAACAATATATCTGTGGGACAGGGAAGAAGAAAAAGTAAATACAGCCTCGTGTGAATTAGACGGGGCTTCAGTTGAGATCAGCTATGGCTCAAAGTTAACAACGCTTCCATTCGCGATCAGGCTTAACGATTTTATTCTGGAGAGATACCCGGGTTCCTCAAGCCCTTCGGGTTATAAGAGCGATGTTGTTCTTATTGATAAAAATGAAAATATTGAAAAACCTTTCATGATATTCATGAATAATATTCTCAAATACAAGGGCTATCGTTTTTATCAGTCTTCCTTCGACCGTGATGAAAAAGGTACAATCCTGGCAGTTAACCACGATATGGCAGGTATGCTGGTTACATATACAGGATATGCGTTGTTGTTCTTTTTTATTATTCTTTCATTGCTAAATAAAAATTCTGTATTTCGTAATATTAATGCCGGATACTGGAATTCTGCAATACGAAAGATGGCTCCTGTCTTCCTTTTTATTCTGTTTTTTTCAGGCACGACAAATGCCAATGCCCAGAAACTCATTCCTGATAAATCTGTTGCCGGGGAGTTCGGTAAAGTGCTTGTTCAGGATCAGAAAGGAAGGACAAAACCTCTGTTTACACTTAGCAATGATATACTCCGGAAAGTAACCAGGGAAAATGAATTTGAAGGGCTTACATCTATGCAGATCTTCCTTGGGCTCTATTTCGATTTTAATAACTGGAAAGATGTTCCACTGATCAGAATTTCAAACCGTGATCTCCGGAATAAGCTGGGTATAAAAGGGAATTTTGCCTCTTTTACAGACTTTGTAAATCTTGAAGGGAACGGTACTTATAAAATATCAGAGGAGGTGAATGCTGCATATTCAAAAGCTCCCTCTGAAAGAAGCAAAATTGATAAGGAGATTATGAAAATCGATGAAAGGGTAAATATCGTGTATATGATATATAAAGGCGATTTTATGAAGCTTTTCCCCTTGAATAACGGAACACGTGACTGGGGATCGCCAGAAGAGGCAATTCAGAAAGCAGCAGGAAAAGAGGATTCCCTTTTCCTGAAAAGTATCATTCCTGTATTGTCAGATGCTCTGCAGACAAATAATATTTCCAATGTACGTCAGGCATACGAATCAATAACCGCCTACCAGAAAAAGTTTTCTCAATATGCACTTCCTTCGCAATCAAAGACCAATTCAGAACTTTTATATTATAAACTGGGGATTTTTGAACGATTATTCCCATTCTATGCAACCATAGGACTTGTTATGCTTATAGGGCTCATCATCATGGTTATAAAGGGAAGGAAGAATTCATCGCTGTTTGTTAAGGTTCTTGGGTGGTTTCTTTTAGCCGGATTCCTTTTTCATACTCTGGGGCTTGCACTAAGATGGTACATTGCAGGTCATGCACCAATGAGTAACGGGTATGAATCTATGACTTTTATTTCGTGGGCTATAATTTTGGCAGGGTTAATATTCAGTCGTAAATCGGCATTTGCTTTATCAGCCGCGGCGCTTCTTGCAGGAATGACACTTATGGTTGCTCATATGAGCTTTATGGATCCGGAGATCACGAATCTTGTTCCGGTTCTGAAATCTTACTGGCTCACGCTGCATGTTTCCGTAATAGTAAGCAGTTACGGGTTTCTTGGGGTAGGTGCCATTCTGAGTCTTATTAATCTGATCCTTCTTTCTTTGTCAAATGATAAAGACCGGGAGAGGATTTCTGATACAATCGATGAATTAACTGTAATTAACTTCAAGACTCTGACTATTGGTCTGTATTTGCTTACAATCGGTACATTCCTCGGAGCTATCTGGGCAAACGAATCATGGGGAAGATACTGGGGCTGGGATCCAAAAGAAACATGGTCGCTGATCACAATTATTATATACAGCATAGTAATTCATAGCAGGAGGATCCCGGGGATGAAGGATATTTTCACATTTAACCTTATATCCCTTTTTGCCTTCTCGTCAGTTCTTATGACATATTTTGGTGTGAACTATTATTTATCGGGAATGCACTCATATGCAGCCGGGGAATCTGCTCCGGTGCCATCGTTCGTTTATATTGCCGTTATTGTTCTGGCAGGATTATCATTACTGGCATATTCCAAATACAAAAAACCTGTAAAATAAAAACAGGCATTTCAAAATGAATGTAGGGACGTTGCATGCAACAACTTCCCTACATAATTTTTGATGGGGTGGAAGATGGGATTCTAACCTATGCATTTCAACTCTGCTAACTGTCTGAAATATAGTCTTATTTAAAAACCTACAAATTATTTTACTAATATTTACAATTGTTAAGTTAGAAAATAGTTAGAGATAAATACAAGACTAATGATCGAAGCCACCAAAGCTAATAGAGCAGGTGATTGCACTGTTTATGTTGAGGTAAGTGTATCAAACAAAGGAGAAAAGAAAAAAGCAGTTCGGATTCCGACCTACGTCAAAATAAATGCTGATAATTGGAGCGCAAAAAGTCAATCATTGATACGTGGTAAATCGACCGATTACTATAAAATAAATCAAATGCTGATTGCACAAAAGGAATTAGTAACAGAAATAATTGCCGAACTGTCTCTGAAGGGGGAATTCCAATTATCCGAAATCAAAAAACGTTATATCGAAAAGACTGCCCCAGTAATACTGGGATTCTTTGAGATATATGACGAATTCCTGAAGGTTAATCCTAACAACACACCTATCAACTGAAGCCTATCTTGCTTAAAAATATTCCCTCAGATAATTATTGAGGGATTTTTTTATATCAAAACACCTCCAACCTCCCCTGTATTTCTGCTATTATTAAACCCTGCGTTTATTTGTGAATATTACCCCAATTTAACTATAAATAATATAAGCAAAAATACTTTAGTACAAGGGTATTCTTTCCCAATACAATCCAAGTTACTATTATAAATCATTAGTATCTACTTAATTATGTGTGAATTATGTAACTTCTTCCTAAAATTGTGTAACACTTTTCGAAATTAGCGGACTTATCTTCGTAATTCTTTTTTTAAACGTTTGTCAGAGATTTATTTGACAAAAAAACAAAATGAAATACCATCGTTTTGAGTTGTACTATGAAATATTTATTGCAAACAAATGAAAACGGGCAACAAATCTGAAGCCGCAAACCTGCACCAAAAGGCAGAAGAGCCACTGGTAAGTCATAAATCAAAAGCAGGTTCTATTTCTTCTGAAACTATTAACCTGAAACTTATTCCCGAAACCATAAAAAAACCAATCGCTGGAAAGGAAACAGCAATAACAACTGTTTCAAAACCTGCAAGACGGAATATTTCAACACCACGAAGTTTTCCAATTGTCGGCATCGGTGCTTCGGCAGGCGGACTGGAAGCATTGGAACAGTTTTTTACAAATATGCCTAAAGACAGTGGTATGGCTTTCGTGGTTATTCAACATCTCGACCCAGACCATGTAGGCATGATGCCTGAACTACTGCAACGAACTACTGTTATGAATGTATCTCAGGTAACCGATAATTTGAAAGTGAAACCAAACCATGTATATGTTATACCTCCCAACAGAAGTATATCTATTTTAAACGGCTGTCTTCATCTGTTCGAGCCAACCGAAAAGCGGGGTTTGCGACTTCCAATAGATATATTTTTCCGCTCACTGGCAGATAACCAACAGGAAAAAAGTATTGGCATCATTCTTTCTGGCATGGGCAGTGATGGCAGTTTGGGATTGAAAGCAATAAAAGAAAAAAACGGGATAGTACTGGTGCAAGACCCGCTGACAGCAAAATTCGATGGCATGCCAAATAGTGCCATCGCATCGGTTAACGTTGATATAAAGGCAGAGGCAAACGAATTACCCGCAAAACTTATTTCACTTCTCAAATTTATTCCTGCCATTTCACAGATAACCGTAATTGCTGATAGTCATAAAACCAATATCGATAAAATTGTCATATTGCTACGCACACAAACTGGACATGATTTTTCTTTTTATAAGAAAAACACTCTGTACAGACGTATCGAAAGGCGCATGGTTATTCATCAGATTGACAAAATTGCCAATTATGTCCGCTTCTTACAGGATAACCCAAATGAGTTAGATATACTTTTCAAAGAGTTCCTGATTGGTGTAACTAATTTTTTTCGTGATGTAGCAGTGTGGGAGTTGCTAAAAGAAAAAGTTCTCCCCGATTTGTTTAATGAATTGCCAAACGGTTATGCTCTAAGGGTATGGATTACAGGTTGTTCAACGGGTGAAGAAGCATATTCATTGGCAATTCTCTTTAAAGAAGCCTACGAAAAAGTGAAGCACATTAAAAAATTATCTTTTCAGATATTTGCCACAGATATAGACAGGGATGCCATTGAAATAGCCAGAAAAGGCGTTTTCAGTCCAAATATTGTTGCAGATGTATCGCCCGAACGATTAAGCCAATTTTTCACAAGTAACGAAACCAATTATTGTGTTAATACTTCCATACGTGAAATGATTGTCTTTGCACCACATGATGTTACTAAAGACCCGCCTTTCACCAAATTAGATTTTATTTTGTGCCGTAATTTATTAATATACATGGAGAATGAATTACAGGAAAAACTGATGAACCTGTTTTACTACAGTCTCAATACAGGTGGGTTAATGCTGCTTGGCAATGCAGAAAATATAAACTCAAAAGAAATATTATTTACTACGATTGATAAGAAATTAAAACTCTACAAACGCTCTGTAACTCCAATGGAAGTTGAAATGATGGATTTCCCAAGTTCCTTATCTCCTGCAAAAAAACAAACACAGGAAGATATCTCACCTGCTAAAGCCGCTGTGAATATTCAGACTCTTGCCGAGCAGTTATTGCTTCAACGTTTTGCACCTGCAAGCGTACTCATAAATCAGGAAGGAGATATACTGAATTTTATTGGCAGAACAGGTAAATACTTAGAACATGCCACAGGAAAAACAAACGTGAACATATATGCAATGGCTCGTGAAGGTTTGCGGAATGAATTAGCGGGTGCTATCAGAAAGGCAAAACAAAATTACGAACCTGTTATTTTACGAAACATAAAAGTAGGAAACAATGGAGATACTCAGATTGTAAATGTAACTTTTCAATCTATTGAAAATCCCAATGAATTTAAAGGAACTATAATGATAGTTTTTGCAAACGTGACTGCCCTTCAAAAACCCATTAGCAGAAAATCTAAAACTGCAAAACAAACTTCAACTACACGTGAGGATGAACTTGAAATTGACCTGCAACACACCATTGGAGAGTTACAAAATACACGTGAAGAAATGCAGACTTCGCAGGAAGAGTTAAAGTCAACGAACGAGGAACTGCAGTCCACTAATGAAGAACTGCAATCTACCAATGAAGAACTTATCACATCGAAGGAAGAAATGCAAAGTATGAATGAAGAACTGCTAACTGTAAATATTGAGCTGCAGAGTAAAATTGCTGATTTTATAGCGATAGACAGCGACATGAAGAACCTTCTCAACAGTACTGAAATTGCTACCTTGTTTCTCGACAATGAAATGAACATCAGAAAGTTTACTGAAAAATTAACTAATATTATTAAACTGCGACCCTCTGATATTGGCAGACCTTTTACCGAAATGGTTTCTGATTTGCAGTATCCCGAAATTGCTGACCATGCCAGAGAAGTATTGCGCACTCTGATATCTAAAGAATCTGACATTTCAACCAACGACCAGAGATGTTTTACAGTTAAAATAATGCCCTACCACAGACTGGATAATAAAATTGACGGGGTCGTGATAACATTTATTGATATTACTGTAGCCAAAATATTAGAAGCCAAATTAGCCACTGCCAATATCGAAGAAAAAGAAAAAAGGTTAGCAGAATTAGCCATTGCCAACATAGAACTTGAATTTCAAAACAAAGAGAAACAAAAACGTGCTGATGAATTAGCCATTGCCAATGAAGAACTTATTATTCAAAACAAGGAAAAGGAAAATCTGAAAGCCGAATTAACTAAGACCATTAATATTCTTCAGGAACATAATTTATTCAAACCATGAAGAAATCACAAAACATTCTGCCAGATTCTGAAATACTTCGCCAAAAGGCAGAAGAGCAACTGAAAAAGCAGCAATCAAAAGTAAGTTCGCTTTCTTCTGAAAACGACATGCGGAAACTTGCTCACGAACTTCAGGTACATCAGATTGAGTTGGAAATGCAATATGAGCAACTCCAACAGGCAAAAGAAGAGTCTGATTCTGCTTCACAGAAATATACTGAATTATACGACTTTGCTCCATCGGGGTATTTTATACTTACCAAACAGGGTGAAATCATCGGATTAAACCTTCACGGGGCAAGGCTGCTTGGCAAGGAACGTCTGCATTTAATTAACAGAAGATTTGGCTCTTCAGTATCTGACCAGACAAAATCAATCTTTAACAACTTTCTCGATAAAATATTTACCAGTAAAGGCAATGAATCATGTGAGGTGACCCTTTCGGTTGAAAACAAGAACATTCCAACTTATGTTTACCTTTCTGGTCATACTATCGGAAATGATGAACAATGCCATATTAGCGTAGTGGATATCACCGACCGCAAAAATATGGAAGAGGAATTGGTACTGAAGAATAATTCACTCTCAAAACTCAATAGATTTGCTCTCGAATTGTCAAATTTGTCATCAGATGTTAATCTCGAAGCCTTTATTACTAAGCAGGTCAAAGAATTCGCCTGTGCTGATGTTGCAGTTTTCTCTGAATACGACTCTTCAACCCGAACCACCACCACCAAACAAATCGAGATGGAGTCTGGACTACTCAAAAAAGTCGTTGGTTTGCTTGGCAAACAAGTGCAGGACATACACTCTGTAGTCAGCGATGAAATGTATCGGGAGATGACCACCGAAATGATTGGGATTAAGAAAACCTTATATGAGGCTAGTTTTGGAGCAATTCCCCGTTCAGTGGGATCAGCAATACAGGCTTTGCTAAACGTTGACCGAATCATCGGAGTTGCATACATCGTTGAAGGAAAACTATACGGTACATCCCTGCTCGCAATGAAGAAGGGTCAACCTGACCCGCACAGAATAATATTTGAGAACTTCGTTCACCTGGCAGCTGTGTCATTAAGACGTAAAAAGGCAGAAGAAACATTGAAAAACAGCGAAAAAAAATACAGGGATATATATGACAATGCGATAGAAGGAATGTTTCGAACTTCATTGGAAGGAAAGAGCATGCAATCTAACAAAGCACTTGCAAAGATGTTGGGTTATGATACTGCGGATAATTTTGTAAATTCGGTAACCGATTCCGGGCATCAGGTTTGGGTAAACGCAGATGAACGACTTAAATACGTTAAGATACTTGAAGAACAGGATATTATTAAGAAATACGAATGTCAGTATAAACGTACTGATGGAGGAATTATCTGGGTCTCGCTTAACTCCAGATTAGTACGTGATGAAAATGGGGAGGCACTTTATTATGAAGGATTTGTTGAAGACATCTCTGAGCTTAAACGAATAGAAAATATTCTCAGACTTAGAGACGAATTGTTGCGTGAAACAGGAATAATTGCAAAAATAGGCGGTTGGGAATTTAATGCCATTACACTGGAGGGTACATGGACCGATGAAGTTGCCAGGATACATGATCTTGACCCCAAAGAAAAAACTAATGTTAGTCAGGGAATCAGCTTATACACTCCGGAGTCCCGTACCAGAATAGAAGCAGCAATAAAGAATGCTATTGAACTTAAAAAACCTTATGATCTTGACCTGGAAATGATTACTGCAAAGAACAATCATAAATGGGTCAGAACTATTGGTTCTCCAATCATGCAGGAAGGCAAAGTTGTAAAAGTAATGGGTTCATTTCAGGACATTACCGAACGCAAGCAGGCGGAAAAAACATTGCAGGAAAGCGAAGAACGGTTCCGTAGCTTATATGAAAATAGTACAATAGGAATTTATAGAACAACTCCCGAGGGTAAAATTATTTTAGCTAATCCTACTCTTGTGAAATTACTAGGCTACTCATCTTTTGAAGAGCTCTCTGAGAGGAATCTTGAGAAAGACGGCTTTGAACCATCTTATGAACGTACTCATTTTATGGATGTTCTGAAAAGGGAGGGTGAGGTTAAAGGGTTGGAATCGGCTTGGACAAGAATGGATGGGACAACATTGTTTGTCAACGAAAGTGCGCGGGCCATTAATGACAAGGAAGGAAAGATAATATATTATGATGGGATAATAGAAGATATTACCCTGCGAAAGAAGGCGGAACAAGAATTAATCATTGCTAACAAAGACCTTACCTTTCAAAATGAAGAGAAAGAAAAACGTGCAAATGAGTTACTCATTGCTAACAAAGAACTTGTCTTTCAAAACGAGGAGAAAGAAAAACGGGCAACAGAGTTAACCATAGCCAAAGAACAAGCCGAAGAAAGTGACCGTCTCAAATCTGCTTTTCTTACCAATATGAGCCATGAGATACGTACTCCCATGAATGGCATTCTTGGCTTCACCGAACTTTTAAAAACGCCAAACTTATCAAGTGATGACCAACAAGATTTTATTCAAACTATCCAGATTAGTGGTGCACGTATGCTCAATACTATCAATAGCATTGTTGATATTTCAAAAATTGAATCGGGACTTATAAAAGTTGATATTAAGGGAACGAATATTAACGAGAAAATGGAATTTACTTATAAGTTCTTTAAACCAGAAGTTGAAATAAAAGGGTTACAGTTTTTATTTAAAAATGGTTTGCCATCAAAAGAAGCCGTCATTAAAACAGACAATGAAAAAGTTTATGCAATACTGACTAACCTTGTTAGAAATGCCATTAAGTTTACTAATGATGGTTTAATTGAATTCGGCTATGAAAAAAAGGGAGAATATCTTGAATTTTTCGTAAAAGATACAGGGATAGGCATTCCCCAAAGACAACATCAGATGATTTTTGAGCGATTCAGGCAGGGTAGTGAATCACATAACCGAGGTTATGAAGGCAGTGGTTTGGGATTATCCATAGCAAAAACTTATGTAGAAATGCTTGGCGGGGAAATATGGGTGGAAAGTGAAGAAGAGAAAGGCTCAACATTTTATTTTACCATTCCTTACAATGCTGTAGCAGAAGAAAAAATAGAATTAGAAAGTGCTTCTTCTGTAGAGCATAAAGAAGTTGAAATAAAAAACCTGAAAATATTGATTGTCGAAGACGATGAAATATCTTATTCACTTCTTACAAAAATGCTACAGAAAATCAGTAAAGAAGTTTTATATGTAATAACAGGCTTTGAAGCCGTTGAGGCTTGTCGTAATAATCCTGATATTGATCTGGTTTTAATGGACATTAGAATGCCCAAGATGGATGGAAATGAAGCCACACGTCAAATTCGTCAATTTAACAAAGATGTTATCATCATTGCTCAAACAGCCTATGCATTTGCTGGTGACAGAGAAAAGGCGATAGAAGCAGGATGCAACGATTATATTTCTAAACCAATTAATAGTACCTCTTTATTTGAGTTAATCAAAAAGCATTTATTAAATAAAAAATGAATTGTAAACCAGTTAACTACCATATTCTTCTACCACGTAAATATCTGTGAATAATATAACTCCTTTATGTTATTGAATAACGCATTTCGGAATTAGCAGATATAAATTTGACTTTACAGAGTTTATTCATGTTTTATAATCAAAAATGTTCGCTTAAATATGATTGATTTTAAGATGAATCTAATTAATTGTTTGTTTTACAAAAATCTAATAATTCTAATCCAAGTTTATCAGATAAAAGATGGTTAAAAAAGAAAAGTTGGATGTATTAACTATTCCTGACAATAATTTTGCAGCAGAATTAGTCATAGCTAATAAAGAACTTTCTTTTCAGAATGGAGAGAAAGAAAAACGTGCCGCAGAATTAGTCATAGCTAATAAAGAACTTTCTCTTCAAATCACGGAGAGGAAGCATATGGAACATGCTTTAAAGGAAAGTATTGATAAGTTTATGAGTCTTGCTGACAATATTACTGGATACATTGCTTATATCAACGCAGATTCATTACACTACGAATTCGTCAATGACATGTATGTGAAATCTTATGGAATCCCACGAGAGAAAATCATTTGAAATCATATAAAAGATATTCTACCAGAAACTAATTATCAAATCGTTTTCAAACATATCAACAAAGTTAAATCTGGGGAATCGATTTCATTCGAAAGTACTTTTGATTTTGCTTCAGGGAAGCGATGGCTTCAAATAAGTTACACTCCAGTTTTTAATACCAACGATCAAGTTACTTCAATTGCCGTGATTAGTTTTGACATTACAGAACACAAACAAGTAGAAGAATCGCTAAAAGAAAATGAAAAGAAATTACTGCAATTAAATTCCGATAAGGACCGATTTATATCAATCCTTTCTCACGATTTAAAAAGTCCGTTTAATAACCTTCTTGGTTTATCGGAATTATTGTTGGAAAATATCAATAAACTCGATATTGCAGAAATTGAAGATATTGCGAATAACATTAATAAATCAGCAAGAAGTACATATAATTTACTAGAAGATATATTATTGTGGACAAGAACGCAACAAGGCAAAATACCTTTTAATCCACAAAACCTGATTTTTGAAGAAATCTGCATGAATATTCTTGAAACTCTTATCCCAAATGCCAAAGCAAAATACATTGTTATAAATTATTCTTCAGAATACCATATAAATGTTTTTGCAGATATTGACATGTTAAAAACAGTTTTACGAAACCTGATTTCGAATGCAATAAAATTTACAAACAAAAATGGTGTAATAAGTATTAATGCTGAACAAACAGATTCATATGTAACCATTTCAGTTTCGGACGATGGAATTGGTATAGCACCAGATGATTTAACTAAACTGTTTAATATCTCTGAAGTTATTACAACAAAAGGTACTGCAAAAGAAACAGGAACAGGTTTGGGATTATTGATATGTAAAGAATTTGTGGAAAAACATGGTGGTAAAATTTGGGTTGAAAGTGAAGTCGGGAAAGGCAGTGATTTTAAATTTACTCTACCAATATTTACAGAATGGGCAAGTAGCATAAATAATTGATGGATATCATGAATAATTGAAAATTGGGAATATCCCCATCGTTTAGGTATAAATTTATCAACTAACAATTTTCTATAAAAGATAATACTTTGAGTAAAAATCAACAAATAATATCTCCCACAAGAAACACTCCAGAGGTCATTCTTGACCCGAAAGGGGCTATTAAATTAACGGGTCGGCTAATTTCCTGGAAATGCCGAGAACTTTTTTAAACCAATAGAAGAATGGATAAATGAATATTTTAAAAATCCTGCGGAAATTACCAGTGTTGAAATTTGTATTGAATATATTAATAGTGCTGGCACTAAGTACTTACTTGATATAATTCATAAAATTACACATATTCATCTCAAGAAAAACACGAAAAAGTTCGTAATTAACTGGTACTACAAAGATGAAGATGAAGATATGCTCGAAAAAGGGAAGTTTTTTTCTTCGGACTTAGAAGTACCTTTTAATTTTATTAAGATAATCTGGTAATTCTCCATCCCCGCCCTTGGACGATTATTTTTTGTGGGAAGCATCTTTCAAGCCATTTAAGGTCAAGCGTGGGAAAATCGGCTATTGACCACTTTTATCTGATTCCTAACTTAAAGTTAAACTGATCTTATTCTCCTCCATTATTTTCCGTATATTAATGAGAGCATATCTCATACGACCGAGAGCTGTGTTAATACTGACTTTGGTTATATTGGCTATCTCTTTAAAACTCAATCCTGCATAATACTTCAGAATTACCACTTCCTTCTGGTCTTCATCCAGATGGCTAATCATCTTTCTTACATCCTGATGTATCTGTCGCTTGATCATATCATCTTCTATATTATCTTCAGCAAAACTTTTTAAATTAAAGAGATCAGATTCATAGTTATCATTCGAAATGGTATTCATCTGTTTAACTAAGCGGAAATGGTCAATTATCAGATTATGAGCAATACGCAGAACCCAAGAGATAAATTTTCCATTTTCGGAATAATTACCTGCTTTAATAGATTGAAAAACTTTTATGAAGGTATCCTGTAAGATATCTTCTACGAGAGCCACATCAGGTATATAACGTCTAATATATGCGGATAACTTGTCTTTATGTCTGTGGATTATTTGTTCGAAACATAACAGATCATCTTTTGAAGACTTCAATTTATGGTCAACAGAAATTTCTTGTTTCATTGTATATGATATTATTTTAATATAAACCAAATTCTTTTTACAAGTAAAGCAATCATGAATATTCTTATACGAAAAAAAATGAAAAAGGTTACATAATCATTTGATTATCTTTAATATACAATGAAAAAGGCTGACAAATAAATGCCAGCCTATTAACCAATTAAAACAATATAAACCAAATTATTTTAACAAGTAAACAACTCTTGTACTTAATTATACGAAAAGAAATGTAAATAGTTACAAATTGTTCGAAGCAATTAATTGTCATATCTTTAATTATTCAAATCAATCAAAGACTATGGAACGCCTAATAAGTAATAACAAAATGCAGTTCCTCGCTTCGAAGTATACAAGTTTATTTGATGAATTGGGGAACTGCTTTTTAAAGAACGGGGAGTTAAAACATTACCATAAGGCGACAAATTTCATCCTTTCCTGCCCATCAGGATAGTACTTCAGAAATTGACTTTCACATTTCAAAGAGGTGTCGCCTTTTTTACAAAACAGGCCAGATGACCATCATGAGGCGGTACTTCTTTTCCTTTTAGCACGAGGAAATGCAGCGAGATTTCAATAGGACTGCCTCTTTCTTTAAGTACCAATTTTTAAAATTAATATTAAGATGCTGATATTTTTACACAAACGTTCAGATTCATGAAGTACTGAACCAGTTAATCGAATTTTTACTTTAATTATTTATTTTGAGACAAATATGAAACCATAATATTCTTCTAAGATTAGTTGCTAGTATAATTTTTATAGATTATCATTTGTCTAAAAAATAGATTCATACAAGAAATCTGCACTTTCATTTAACTAGAATATTATTATTGACATTAATAATGTAATATGCTTAACTTTAGTATCTGAATATTCATTTAATAAGTTAGTAATAGAATCTGTACTTATCAATACGAATTAAGTTACTGACTAAAAAAGAAGTAAGTAATTACTCGATTTCACATTGAGCTGATTTTTGATGAATGCCGGTGTAGTTACGAACGAAAATAAATTAAATTCTAAAATGATTCATTTTTCACTGTTGTTGACTTCTTAAAACCTACTCCAAATACTAACTAACATGAAAAAAGTACTTTTATTGGTTATTTGTACCCTATCATTACTAAAAACAGGAATTGCCCAATGGCAAGAAGCCAATAACGGACTTTATGGTGGGTATATTAAAATACTAACCGTAGACCCGGCAACAAATTACGTATATGCGACATCGGATAATGGTGTCCTTTTATCAACCGATAATGGTTCGATTTGGACAACGGCAAATAATGGGTTATTAGGTGACGGTTTAGGAGTAACTTCAATTGCTATAAGTGGTAGCAATATCTTTGCTGGGACATCTGGTGGTGTATATTTATCAACCAATAATGGCAGTAGCTGGACAACTGTAAATAGCGGTTTATCCGGTTTAGGCTTAAAAGTGAATTGCATTGGTTTAAGCGGAAGCAATATTTTTATAGGAACTGAAGGTGGTGGTGTGTTTTTATCAACCAATAATGGTAGCAGTTGGACAGCAGTGAATAATGGTTTATCCGGTTATGGTTTAAAAGTGAATTCAATTGCCATAATTGGGAGCAATATCTTTGCAGGAACTCATGGTGCAGGTGTTTTTTTATCAACTGATAATGGCAACACATGGACAGCGGTGAATAACGGAATATCAGGTGACGGATTATCTGTGAATACTATTACCATAAGCGGTAGCAACATCTATGCAGGAACGTGGAGTGGTGTTTTCTTATCAACTGATAATGGCAACAGTTGGAATTCTAAGAACAACGGCTTAACTAGAACTCTTGTGTGGTCAATAGCCATAAGTGGAAGCAATATCTTCGTTGGAACTGATGGTGCAGGTATTTTCTTATCAACTGATAATGGCAGCAGTTGGAATCCTAAGAACAACGGCTTGACAACTGGTTACATAAACTCTATAGCTATAAGGGGAAGTAATATATTTGCTGGAACTGATGGTGGCGCTTTATTATCAACTAATAATGGCAACCTATGGAATCCGAAGAATAATGGCTTAAAGAATATTAGTGTTAAATCCCTTGCCATAAGTGGAAACAATATCTTTACGGGTACTAATAGTAATGATGTATTTTTGTCAACCAGTAATGGCAGTAATTGGACAGCAATAAATAATGGCTTATCTGGAATAGAGGTTAACTCAATAGCAATAAGTGGAAGCAATATTTTTGCCTCAAGTTTGAGTCATGGTATATTCTTGTCAACTAATAATGGAAGCACTTGGACAGCGGTGAATAACGGTTTATCAATTTTAAACTACGGATATATGGTGAATACAATAGCCATAAGTGGAAGCAGTATCTTTGCAGGAACTGATGGTGGTGGTATTTTCTTATCAACTGATAATGGCAGTAACTGGACAACGGTAAATAATGGTTTATCAAGCAACGCTCTAGCTGTGAAATCAATAGTCATAAGTGGAAGCAATATTTTTGCCGGAACTTTCGGTGATGGTGTTTATTTATCAACGAATAATGGCAGCACATGGTCAGCAGTGAATAATGGCTTTCCACCAAATACTTGGGTGCAAACATTATCCATAAGTGGAAGTAATATTTATGCAGGTGTTTTTATCAATTATTATGGTGGTGGAATTTATAAATCAACCAATAATGGGAATAGTTGGACAGAAGTGAATAACGGATTATCAGGTAATGGATTATATGTGATGTCAATAGCCATAAGCGGCAACAATATCTTTGCAGGAACTCAAGGTGCTGGTGTTTTCTTATCAAACGATAATGGAAGCAATTGGATAACATTAAATGACGGTTTATCACGTGGAGGCTTAAATGTACATTCATTTGCCATAAGCGGTGATAATATCTTTGTAGGAGTGGATGGTGGTGTATGGAAACGGTTAATATCAGAATTAATAACTGGAATTAATGAAATTGAAAATAAAAACATTAAGATTTATCCAAATCCTGCAACAGACTTCGTTAAGTTAAAAATAGAAAACTACGAAACAGATAATCTTAAATATCAACTTTATGATATTAACGGTAGCCTTCTACTGGACAATAAAGTTGAGAGCAACGAAACAAGCATCATTATGAGTAATTATTTGCCTTCAACTTACTTTCTGAAAATATCAGACAAAAATAAAGTTGTAAAAACATTTAAAATCATTAAGCACTAAGTCATATGAGAAAAATTTACTCCATTTTTTTAGCAGTATTATTATCAGCCAGTGTGTTTGCTCAATCACCTCAAAAAATGAGTTATCAGGCAGTGATTAGAAATAGCAGTGATCAATTGGTAACCAATCATGCAGTTGGAATGCGTGTAAGCATTTTGCAAGGTTCTTCAACAGGAACAGCAGTTTATGTAGAGACCCAGACTCCAAGTACTAATGCCAATGGTTTGGTAAGTATTGAAATTGGTAGCGGTACAATTGTTACTGGAACTTTCGCAGCAATTGATTGGTCTGCTGGTACGTATTTCATTAAGACAGAAACTGACCCAACAGGTGGTACGAGTTATAATATAACAGGAACAAGCCAGTTATTAAGTGTACCTTATGCATTGTATGCTAAAACTGTTGCAAGTTATCCCGAAACCGACCCTGTTTTTGCAGGATGGGATAGAAGTACAGGAATCACAATTCCTTCTTCACAAGTTATCGACTTTCAAACAAGTGTAACTAATAACGCTGCGATGTTATTAAACACAGCAAAAAACAGTTATCCAACTGCTGATGCGACAAAAGTTGCAAATCTTTCAGGCACAAATACAGGTGATAATGCCGTCAATACGTTATATAGTGGTTTAATCACAAACGCAACACATACTGGCGATGTTACTGGTTCAGGAGTGTTAACACTTGCAACCGTTAACTCAAATGTGGGTACGTTTAATAATATTACAATCAACGCCAAAGGATTGGCAACGGCAGGAAGTAATGTTTCTTATCTTACATCGGAAACCGACCCAACGGTGAAAGCAATAACTGGAATTGTAAAAAGTAATGGTACTACTATCTCAGCAGCAACGGCAGGAACAGATTATCTGACTCCTACAGGAAGTGCGGCATTACTTATAAACTTTCCAATACTTAATCAAAATACTACAGGCTCGGCTGCTTCTTTAACAGGGAGTCTGGCTGGAGATGTCACAGGCACGCAAGGTGCAACTGTAGTTGGAAACGCTACTGTAATAGGTAAAGTTTTAACGGGATATGTAAGTGGAGCAGGAAAAGTGACCGCCACCGACAATATCTTACAAGCCATTCAAAAGCTAAATGGTAATAATCCTATGCACTATATTGGAGAAAGTTACGGTGGGGGGATTGTGTTTTATGTATATGATAACGGACAGCATGGGTTAATTGCTGCAACTGTTGATGCAACTGTTAATGGAACTTCTATGCTTCGATGGATATATAATGCTTCTACAGCAAGAACTGCTGGTGCGGGTGGTAATGGAATAGGTGCTGGAAAAACAAATACGTCAGCAATGTTGGCAATGCAATTCACTCTTACTCCAACTGCTCCAAGTCTCTCAACTTTTTCTGCCGCAGTTGGTGCGTCTGATTATTTTGCAATAGATGCTCAAGGAGTTAGATATGGAGATTGGTATCTGCCATCTGCAAATGAAATGATATTAGCGACACAAAGTGGCGTTGTTCCTAATTTGGCTTCCTACTATTGGTCATCGACTGAAGCCAGTGATAATTCAAATTACGCATTTGCTATATATGGTGGTTCAATTACTGTTCAGGGAAAAGATGGTAGTTTCAATGTTCGTGCTATTAGAGCATTTTAAATATTGAAAAATAGTATTTATAAGTGTTGTTTTTATCTAAACAGTTTCAGTACTACAATTTTAGTATTTCTTTTAATAAAAATTTTGCAGGTTATTCTACACAAGAAAAAGTTATTCCTCTTTACTTTATCAGGTTCGCATTGCAGACATTGACTTTCACATCAGTGTCGCCTTTTCTCATAACGGTCAGACATGACCCAGAGGCGGTACTTCTTATCCTTTAGCACGAGGGTTAAGCAGCGAGATTTCAATAGGACTACCTTTTATTCTCCTTATAAACCATGAAAAACATTAAAAGGACTTTTTAATATATAGCACGATTTTTGTTGCATTAATATTAAACCTAACCTCTACTAATATGAAAACTAATCTTTTAAAATATTTATCATTGGGTTTTTTAGCAATTCTGATGGGTTGCCAAAAGGAGAATAAAACTATTTCCAATTTGATACTTGGTAAATGGGAATGGGTAAAAACAATCGACAATCAATATTCTAAACAAATATCGAATCCTCAGACTTTAGGATTTTCCAAGACCCTTGAGTTTTTGAACAATGGTAAAATGAACGAATACAAAAATGATACACTTATACAAACCTCAGTTTACAGTATACAAATATTCACTTCAAATCCCAATAACTACGCATTAAGCCAGAATGGGATAATTTTTTCACCGTTTTACATGGTTAATGATAGTTTGATTTTCAGCGAGGTTTCTGTCGATGGACAGGTTTCTTCTTACATAAGAAAAAAATAAGTGTGTATTAATCTTATGACCAAACGAAGATGAAGAAAGTATTTTTTTTATTTGTTTTAGCAATTTCATTGACATTTTGCACAAAGACCTCAGACACCAAAAATTTTGAAGGGAAGGAGGGTAAAATAAGAATTTATGTTTGTACCAGAGGATGTTATCAGTACTTAATATCTGTACCTTCAATATCAGGAGATACATTATTTTATCCTATCAACTTATCAAATGATTATAAACAGCCTGAAATGGATGGTGTGAAAATTACATTAACATATGAGATTCTGGGTGATATGACCCAAATTTATTACCCATCGCCAGATGATTTTCCTTTGCCACTATTTCAGGTTAAAAATATTAGTGTTACTAAGATAAAAAATAGTAAATAAGAATTTGGTATCATAAATATGTCTTCGTGTGGTTTCAGCTAATATTAAACCTTGTGCACAAAACCACATTGTGAAGACATTAATATAATATACGACTGGCTTGATTTTTGCTGTGAAAATATTAACACTGATTGTACCGTCATAAAAACATCTAACCTTAGCCCAACATGAAAACAAAATCATTAGAAAAATGCTTACTTTTCTTAGCAGTAGCATTATCAACGGGAGTTCTTTTTATATCATGCCAGAAAGACAAATCATTCCAATTCCCAGACCCAAGTACTCTTCCGAAAGGATTAACAGGTTCATGGCTTGAAATTACAACAGGAGCTGATACTATTAGTTTCAATTCTAACCAAGAGTCAGGTTATTTCAACTTATCCAGAGGTTTTGCCATGACAAACGGGTACTGGTTACCCAAGATTGGAAGCACTTCGTATTCATACACAATATCAGGAGACAGTATTTCTGTGGTTGATGGATTATCAAATTCAATGGAGGGCGGGACTTATTATTTCAAGTTCGATGAACCAAATTTAACAATCAATATAGGCAAGTTTTCAAAGTACATTAGTAATAATAAATCTGTCCTGACTTTTAGAAAAATCAAATAGTATCTTACATTATGAAAAGGATAATATTTTTAATGGTAATTATAAAAGAATTAAATAAATGAAAAAGATACTGATTCTCATTCTGACAGTGATATTAACTGCTACAGTCTCTGGACAAACCAACGAATTTTCAGTCCAATTATCATCTGGACTATTTTCATTTAGAGGTTTATCTGCAACAAAAACGTCTACAATCATTTTTACTCAGAATAGTTATACAAATAATCCTTATGGTCGTGGTAGTGGCTTATCCTATGGATTTGGACTGCAAGTTCAACGAATAACCAGAACAAACTTTATTTTTGGACTTCAGACCAGCTATGAATCATTGTCGAGTAAAGTGAAAATTGATAATGGATGGGCACTGGAAGCACCATCTGCGAATATTTCTGACGGTAAAACTATTTTAACAAATCAATTTCTCAGTTTTCATCCTTTTCTTGGGGAAAGGATGAAATTATTTAATCAGATCACATCGGATTTGACTTTGGGGATAGATTTGGGTGTATGTCTGAATAGCAGAGAACATGAAACAGGCATAGTTGATAATGAAGGTAAATATGATGATTCATATACACTGGCAAATAAACCAAGTATTGATATCAGACCCCGTATTGAATTTACCAACTATTATAAAAAGTTTGGATTAACTATCGGTTATTCTTATGGACTTACAAATTACACAAACAGAATGGTAGGTGCAAACATGGAAGTATATTCACGGATGATCAGGTTTGGTTTAACGTACAGGCTTTAGCAAAAACGTACTGGATGTTGCTTATAGATCATGACAGTACAAGTATATTTATCTGGTAATTCACGTAATAACCAAATGAAGAATTAATGAGAAAGATACTACTTTTCAGTTCCATCTTAATTTTGGTTGGCATTGGTTGTAAAAAAGCAAATGAAAAGGATGCTGATTTATTAAAAGTAAAATGGGTATTGTCCTATATTCAGGATACCGAAACAAATGCAATTAAGAATTATCCAAGTGATGCAGCAAGAAAAATATCTATAGATTTTACCGATTCATTGAATGTGATTTCATTTAGCGGGGTTTGCAATGGTGGCTGGGGTACTTATTCGTATTCTTTTAGTACTGGTTCAATTAAGGTAACAAATTTGGCAACTACCCAAATTGGCTGTCAATTTGATGAATGGGAAGGATATACAATTCAAAATCTCTATACTGCCTTCAGGTATAAAATAAACGGTAGCAGTTTGGAAATATATTCAAATAGTACATATAATTTGTATTTCACTGAGAATTAAAATTTGATAAAAGAATAATAAATGTATCGATATATAAAAATCTTATGAAAAAGTACTTTTTTATTATATTGATTTTTATTGCTTTTTCTTGTAAGAAAAAAAACGAAATGGAAAATGGTTGTACATTTATAGTTCATGACAATCCTGCTATTCAATTATTATCTAATCAGGATATAACCATAAAATATCTTCTGGATAAAAATAAAATTAATTATGCAAACCTTCAATTTTTTCAATATTCAGATATTGGTTTCAGGCTAATACGAAGTTATCAATATGTAAATAATCTGAAACTATTTACGGACGGTTGCAGTTTTTCAATAAATAATTCTGATTCAATACTTGGAATTACAGGTGATAGAGTTACCAATATTAACCTGACAAATAAACCAGAATTGAGTCCAAGTAAAGTTCGGGCGATTTTCTTCAAGGAAATTGAAAATGATGCGGTCTATAAAAATAATCTCCTTACAATTGATAGTTGTGTAGACATAGAATTTGGATATTACAATTTAAATCTCCACAATATTTTGATACCCAAAGATTATACTACAGCATGGAAAGTGAATCCCCACAATCGGGAATTCCCATATGCATATATAAATGATTTAAATAGCAATGTACTTGATTATTCTAATGGTATATATACAAAATAATAAAGTCAGTTTGTCCCTAAAAATTGCAGACTTCGATAAAGACTCCTGATAGAACTAAACTTTTTGTTTTTTTAATTCACTGAATAAAAGTTATAATATTTAGACCAAACCAGTGATCTTAGATTCAGGTAGAATAATATTTGGATTATCTTTTTAAAGAGTCAATAAAATTAATGAAGTTATGCTCTTTTGAATAAATAACTAACAGATGATCAGATAGGGTACTTATTGTCGAAGTATCACCAACTGTAACCTGATAAGCACCATTGACTAATTGGGAAAATATTAGCGTAGAATCGTCTGGAAGCAGTTGATATCCTTCGATGATGTTTTCTATCTTATCATAAACATAATTTGATAGAATTACTTTGCCGTCAGAAGTAAAACTCTCTGATATAAAAGGTAATAATTTGTAATTGCTTCCATTAGGAAAAAAAATCCGTGATGAAATCGGAGTCCATTTATTTTGTAAAAGTGTCAATGCATAAGACTTATTTGTTACCTCTTCTTTTTTGCAACCTGAAAGCAACAGAAGCAAAATCGTGAATAAAACCATAATTTGAATTTTTGAAGAAAGAAAGTTTTTACAGATCATGAGTTAAATTCATTGCGAACATAAAGAAATTTAATTAAGAAAATAATTTCCTCCAAAGCTTTCAGTAAATACTCCAGCATTATCATTTAAATTTTTGTCCAGTATCATGATACAAATTTCATCCAGATTCTTACCAAGAACTTTTTGATCATTTGCACTGGCACATAATAAGCCATCTTTCATTTCAATCCGACTAAAAACGTATGGGTTACCATCATCATCCTTACCTCTTTTTATTATGCCGAAAAAACATCTATTAACATCGGCTTTTACCATGAACATTTCAATAATTTCGAACTTATTGTTCTTTTCTTTATCCATATGAAAATATTTGAATGTAAAGATATATTAAATATTGATAGTGAGCAATATAAACATTAATATTTAGTAATATATTTGTAGCTAAAATTCAAATTCAAGGAGATCATTATTACCATCCTTGTAGTTACTTCTGGCAACTGTTTTCTTGTTATTGGCAGCACATTTTCCACAATATGATTTTATGGTTTCATAATCCAATAAGTTATTGACGTAATCCAAATCGATTAAAACCCATTTACATCTGTTTTCTGGACATTGAATGCAATGGTCAATGGTAAACTTCTTTTGGGTTCTGATGTCCTGTACATTCAGATGTACTAAGCCATCTTCAAAATAAGCATCCAGTAATATAACTGGATACATTTTGCTATTTTTATCAGGATGTATAATAAGAAGATCTGTATTATTTCTTTTTATGGTTTTGTCAGTTGCCATTATGGCGGGTGAATTAATATAGTAATTGCCCTCATAATCAACAACATATAATTTATTTAAGCCTAGTAGTGTAGAATCGTTTTTATTTTTGTCTTCTGTTCTCATAATATCTGTACAATCTTATTTATAAATACTGTTTTACATGTAAACAGATAGGGGGAGGGTATCCAATACTACCTTCCCTTTTATTATCAATGATATACAGGACTAAGCAGTGGGGCATGAGTAGGAACGACCCAAAATCCAGAAAATATTTTTATAGATATAAAAAGGTGGGCAATTAGAAAAAATTTTAAAATTTTATAATCTAAGGGACATTATGAATACTTCTTGAAACCAACACTTAAATATTATTGGGAAAAATTTAATTCCTATAGAGTCCGAAGTCTTCAGAAAATAAAAAGTCTTAGAAATTTTACAAAATAAATATTCCGATTTTCTAATAAAGTAAAAAGTCTATATATTTAAAATCTTGTTATTAAAGGAGTTAGCAATAAGGGGAAACTTAAACTATTTATAATTAAAAACACTACTTTCTGCAACGTTTAATTAGAATATGGTTAGAAGAAAACTGTAATCATAAAAACACGAAAGGCAACTATCATATATTAAGATAATTGCCTTTGTTATTTTTTGTTAGTGGGGTGGAAGATGGGGCTCGAACCCACGACTTTCGGAACCACAATCCGACGTTCTAACCGACTGAACTACATCCACCGTTTCAGGAGTGCAAAATAAGGTCAAAAATTCTATTCCACAAAATTTTAATTTTATTTTCTCATGCTGAAGCCAATTACTATCTTTGAAAGGTTCAAAAAAAAATGAACTTTCCTGGGCAATTTATTTCCCTTATAATTGTTATCAGGAGGTATTTGTAAAAGATCTTTTCCGGCTTGAGAAAAATAAAACTGATAGACAACATTTCCGGGCTGCAACTTTACCAGTTGATGAAGGCGGTTATTTTCTTCATTATCAGTATTGTATTAACAAAAAGTTCTCTTTCCACCCAGGATATCGGACAATTTGAAATGTTTATGTTTATCAGCGGACTCATGACGTTTTTCTGGGTCACGGGAATAATTCAATCGCTGCTTCCACTCTATCACAGGAATAAAACCTACAGGAAAATTGGGGATAACGGAGTAGATAAGTCACCTGAGATCTTTAATGCATTCCTGCTGTTGTGTTTTTTCAGCCTGTTTATTTTTATAATCGGTCATGCATTTAAGGGAAATTTTTCTGTTTTTCATAACAGGGGAAATGTACCTTTTATTAATCTTCTGTTATTATATATTTTATTAAACAGCCCGGTCCAGCTTATCGAATATATTTATCTCCTTAATAACAGATCCTACAGGATTTTTCAATATGGGCTGTATACTTTTACGGCGCAACTGATCTTTGTTATTACGCCCTTATTATTTGGGAAAGGAATCATCTGGCCTATTTACGGGCTACTTTTAATAACCTTCTTTCGATGGATATGGCTGATAATACTATTGCGCAGATACACCGAAATGAAAATTTCGGGCGATTTTATTAAGGAGCATCTATACCTTGGTATTCCTTTGATCATAACTACTCTTATAAGCGGATCAGGTCAATATACCGATGGAGTAATTATTTCAGCCTTTTATAAAGATCCGGCTCAGTTTGCAGTATTCCGTTACGGTGCAAAGGAATTTCCTCTTGTACTTATGCTTGCAAACGGACTCAATGCCGCAATGCTTTCGGAATTTTCTACCCGGGAAAAGATGAAGGAATCTATTGACAAATTAAGAGTTAAGTCGGAGAAACTCATGCACCTTCTCTTTCCGGCCTCTATGCTTATGATGCTGATAGCACGTTGGATCTATCCTGTAATGTTCAGGCAGGAATTTGACAGAAGCGCAAGTATCTTTCTTGTCTATGCATTGCTCATAATTCCCCGGCTTGTTTTTCCGCAAACCATAGTTGTTGGAAGAAAGAAGACTCACATCACTCTTATTGCTGCAATACTTGAAATAGTGGTAAATATTACTTTAAGCCTGCTAATGTTAAAATGGGGTTATAAGTTGGTTGGTGTTGCGGTTTCAACATTTGTTGCATATGTTGTCAGTAATTTATTTTTGGTTGGATATGTCTGGTTTAAAATGAAGATCAGGCCAGCAGAATATATACCACTCAAAGTTTTTGCCATATATTCCTTCCTCATAGGGATCCTGTTTATTCTGATTGATCACCGGATAATTGATATACATTAAAAAGCCGGAAGTCGGAAGACCGGAGTGCGGAGTCCTTGATCCAGTTATACAAAGGTTAATTAAAAAAAATAAGAGGGAACAAGAATAACTCTTTTGACTTCTGACTTCCGGCTTCCGGCTTCCGGCTTCTGACTTCCGGCTTATCGTTATTAAAATCTGTTTATATTTGCATATTAACTGTTGAACCGATTGTATTCGGAGAAAAATCGCTGATTATCATATATTTAATATTATGAAGCTGACTGAGGTCAAAACAAAACGGGAGAAAAAGGAATTTATAGATTTTCCAAAGGAATTATATAAAGACGATCCATGCTTTGTTTGTCAGCTTGATTCAGGTATAGAATCGATTTTTGATCAGATAAAGAACCATACTTTTAAACACGGAGATGCGATCCGTTGGATACTTAAAGATGGAAATAACAATACCATAGGTAGAATTGCAGCTTTTATCGATAATGTAAGATCATCAGCTAACAGACAGCCTACCGGAGGTATTGGTTTTTTTGAAGTTATTGACAATAAGGAGGCTGCATTCATTCTGTTTAATAAAGCTCTTGAATGGCATGCTTCTCATGGCATGGAGGCAATTGACGGGCCAATTAACTTTGGTGAGAACGATACTAACTGGGGACTGCTTGTTGAGGGATTCATGCAACAGGGATTCGGCATGCCATACAACAAAAAATACTATAAGGCCTTTTTTGAGGAGTATGGGTTTAAAAATTATTTTGAACAATATTCTTACCACAGAGATGTAAGAGACCATGATAATGAAATAGTGCAGTTTCCTGAACGCATCATGAAAATTGCCGAATGGCTCTCTAAAAGACCCGGATATACTTTTCACCATTTCGAATTCAGAAACAAGGAAAAATATGTTAAGGACATTACTGAAATTTACAACTCCACATGGTCGGTTTTTAAGGAAGATTTTACTCCTCTTGATCCGGTGATTCTTGAAGAGTCACTTGAAAAGGCCAAATTAATTATCGATGAAGAGATTATCTGGTTTGCTTATTTCAATGATAAACCGATTGCTTTTTTTGTCCTTTTTCCTGATCTTAACCAGATACTTAAATATTTTAACGGGGAAATGAATCTTTGGAATCTGATCCGTTTCGTTTATTTTAAAGCCTCTCATAAAATGACCAGGATGAGAGCCGTGGTTGGAGGAGTTCATCCCTCCCATCAGAACAGTGGTGTTGAATCCGCAATCTTTTTACAGCTATATAAAATGTTTAAGAAGAAACCCTGGTTTAAAGAGCTTGAGCTCTCATGGGTAGGAGATTATAATCCAAAGATGATCGCTATTTATGAAGCCCTTGGTGCAATAAAGGTAAAAACCCATATTACATACAGGTACTTCATTAATTCAAATCTTTCTTTTATCAGATATAAAGACGAAATACCTGATAAACAAGCATTTAGTCATGAACATTCATGATATGATCAATAAATTATCAATTACTTTTGCATTTTAAAGAATGTTAATTAATTTTGCAAGCCCTAATCAGAGGGATTTTAACAGGATTAATCTAGGATAAAAAATATTGAGCAATGAAAAATGGTATTCATCCAAGCAACTACAGGTTCGTAGTTTTTCAGGATATGTCAAACGGAACTTCCTTTCTGAGTAAATCAACTGCACCATCAAGGGAGAACATTAAATGGGAAGATGGAAATGAATATCCTCTTATCAAACTTGAAATTTCAAATACATCTCATCCATTCTATACCGGTAAAATGAAACTCGTTGATACTGCAGGCAGGGTTGATAAATTTATGAACCGTTACAAGGATCATTTAGGGAAAAAGAAATAAATATCAGATTAAACTGTTTTTATGTAGGGACATGCCACGGCATGTCCCTACTTTGTTTTATTAATATTGTGGCACAATCATTGCAATGCCCAATTTCACATCAGTTGTAAAAATATTATGTAATTTTGGCACTTCGGGAAGAACAAAAGATAAAAGACAAAAGTAAAAGGATAAAAGAAGGAATATTGAGCACCCATACCGGATGCCGCTAAACGAAAGTAAGAGTACGATACCAGATGGAAAAAAAATTCAGGAAACCTGCCAATGAGATATTACTTCCGGACATTCTTGATGGAGACGGAGATATAGTTCCTATTATTGCGGACGGTGACGATGGCGAGCTTGAGGATGTTGAAGTTCCGGAGGCTATTCCTATACTGTCACTCAGGAATACGGTACTTTTCCCTGGAGTTGTTCTTCCGATTTCCATAGGTCGACCTAAATCGATTCAGCTAATTAAAGATGCCTATCGCAACAACAAGATTGTAGGAACTGTGGCACAGAAAGATCCTGATATCGAAAACCCAGAGTTTCAGGACCTTCACTCCATCGGTACTATCGGCCAGATAGTTAAGCTTCTTGAGATGCCCGATGGATCAACTACTGCTATTATCCAGGGAAGGAAAAGAATGATCTTACAGGAGCTTATTTCAGACGATCCCTATTTTATAGCAAAAGTGAAGGCTATACCGGAAGTGAAACCGGAAATCTTGAGCAAGGATTTTGATGCTATTGTTGGTTCCCTTAAAGATTTATCTCTAAAGATTATTAAAATCAATCCCAATATAAGTCCCGAAGCCTCTTTTGCTATTAAAAACATTGAGAATAACACATACCTTATAAATTTCATCTGTTCAAATACTGATATTAAAGTTCAGGACAAGCAAAAGCTATTGGAAATTAATAGTTTGCGCGACAGAGGGTTTATGCTTCTTGAATTCCTTGTCCAGGAGATACAGGTTCTGGAACTTAAGAATGAACTACAGTCAAAGGTAAAGAGTGACCTTGATCAGCAACAAAGGGAATTTCTTCTTCATCAGCAGATGAAGACTATTCAAAATGAACTCGGAGGTAACCCTGTTGAAAAGGAGATTGAGGAGTACACTAAAAAAGCTGAAACCAAAAAATGGAATGCTGAAGTTAAAAAGGTATTCGATAAGGAACTCGATAAGCTGCATCGTCTGAATCCCGCAGCAGCTGAATATTCGGTACAGGTAAACTATATTCAGACACTTCTTGATCTGCCATGGGATTTTTATACTAAGGATAATCTCGATCTTAATAATGCCAGGCGCGTTCTTGATTCGGATCATTTTGGGCTTGATGAGGTTAAAGAAAGGATCCTTGAGCATCTGGCGGTTCTTAAACTTAAAGGTGATCTGAAATCACCTATCTTATGCCTTTACGGTCCTCCGGGAGTCGGAAAGACATCTCTTGGAAGATCTGTTGCCAAGGCACTTGACAGAAAGTATGTCAGAATGTCACTTGGCGGTTTACACGATGAAGCAGAAATAAGAGGCCATAGAAAAACTTATATAGGGGCAATGCCCGGCAGAATTATCCAGAATATTAAAAGAGCAGGCTCTTCAAATCCTGTTTTTATTCTTGATGAGATTGATAAAGTCGGACAGGATTTCAGAGGTGATCCTTCATCTGCCCTTCTGGAAGTGCTTGATCCCGAGCAGAACAGCACCTTTTTTGACAACTTCCTTGAGATGGAATACGATCTGTCGAAAGTTTTATTCATTGCCACAGCAAATAATCTGGCAACTATCAGTCCAGCCCTGAGAGACAGAATGGAACTGATAGAAATTACAGGCTATCTTATTGAAGAGAAACTTGAGATTGCAAGACGGCATCTCTTTCCTAAACAACTTGAAAATCATGGTGTAAAACCCGAGCAGATCACTATTGATGATAAAGTGATGGAGACCCTGATCGAAAAATATACAAGGGAATCCGGAGTGCGTGAGCTCGATAAGCGACTGGCAAAGATAATCAGAGTCACTGCCAAAAACATAGCATCCGATACAAAATATAACACAGTACTTTCACAGAAAGTATTGGGTGAAATGCTAGGTCCTCCAAGATATACACGTGATATTTATTCAGGAAATGAACAGGCAGGAGTTGTTACGGGACTTGCATGGACAACAGCAGGCGGAGAGATATTATTTGTGGAGACCAGCCTGAGCAGAGGTACAGGAAAATTGACTCTTACTGGTAATCTTGGTGAAGTTATGAAGGAGTCGGCAATAATTGCTCTTGAATATCTGAAATCAAATGCAGAATTACTTGACCTGCCGGATAATTTCTCTGAAAAATGGAATATTCATATACATGTGCCTGAAGGAGCCATTCCAAAGGACGGACCTTCTGCCGGAATTACAATGGCCACTTCGATAGCTTCTGCTTTTACACAGAGAAAAGTAAAGAAATACATGGCAATGACCGGTGAGATAACATTAAGAGGAAAAGTGCTCCCTGTGGGTGGGATCAAGGAAAAGATACTGGCAGCAAAACGAGCCAGTATAAAGGAGATAATTGTATCAGAAGAGAACAGGAAAGATGTTGAAGATATAAAGGAAATATATATAAGGGGACTAAAATTCCATTATGTTGAGACAATTATGGGTGTACTTGAACTTGCCCTGCTTCAGCAAAAGGTAAAGAACCCCAAAAAAATAACATTCGAATGAAGAAAGTAGCTGTTTTTCCTGGTTCTTTTGATCCTTTTACAATCGGACATGAGGCAATAATAAGGAGGGCTTTGAGCCTGTTTGATGAGATCATCATTGCAGTAGGTGCCAATACCCTGAAAAAAAACTTCTATTCCCTTGAGACAAGAAAAGAAATGATTACCGGGGTATTTAAAAATGAACCAAGAGTGAGAGTAGATCATTATGAAGGACTTACAGTAGATTATTGCAAAAAAAACGGGGCCGGATATCTTTTACGCGGGCTGCGGACCTCTGCTGATTTTGAGTTTGAAAGAGCAATTGGCCAGGTAAATAAATCAATGGCTCCGGATATTGAATCTGTATTTCTGCTGACTGTTCCTGAACATTCTTTTATTAATTCAACTATCGTCAGGGATATAATTAGAAACGGGGGCGATGCCTCCAAATTTGTTCCTGCAGCAATTAATCTTAAAGATTATAAGGGGAGTGAAGATTAAAAATTCATCACTTGAGAATTGAGCAATTGATAAGATCCATTAGTGATAACCATGCACTGCTTTTTATAGAATTCAGTTCATCGGGGAATAGCCATTCAACTTTTGTTATACCTTCCGATTTCTGAGGTTCCATTATCATCTCCCCGTCATATTTCATCAGAAACCAGCTTGTTTTCTTCAGGTATGAAATACCCTCCCAGCTGTAAGTATGATAACTTGGACAAATTGATTTCACAATTGAATGACCCATGATCCCGCATTCTTCGCTAACCTCCCTTAATGCACATGCTTCCGGCTCTTCGCCTGATTCAATATGCCCTTTGGGAAGATCAAGCTTTCCCTTCTTTTCAATAAAAAGGTATTTGCCCGAATTGTGCTTTACCAATCCACCTGCTGCTCCAACTTCCGTAAAATAAATTCTGAAGATTTTCCAGATATGCTTAATATCGGGACCATAGACGTTTATGCAAGTTATGCTCTTATCTGATTGGAAATCAGCAATTATCTTATAAAGTTCGTTTGTGTCATAGAATTTATGGAATAAGCCGTATTTTTGTAACCTGTCAGGTTCAGGGCTTATCATTATAAATCTGTTCTCAAAATGAACTTTATACATACTCCAATGGAGAATTTTGAAAAAAAAACAGCTGAATATCTTTTACAAATTAACGCAATTAAATTGCAACCGTCAAATCCTTTTACATGGGCTTCAGGATGGAAATCGCCTATTTATTGTGATAATCGCAAGACTCTTTCCTTCCCTGAGATAAGGTCTTATATTCGTGATTCATTTGCTGCCATGATAAAAGATTTATATCCGGGCGCTGAAATGATTGCAGGTGTAGCCACAGGAGCAATAGCACATGGTGCTCTTGTTGCGGATGCTCTTGGATTACCATTCATTTATGTAAGATCGGGAGCGAAGGAGCATGGACTTGGAAACCAGATTGAGGGTTATTTTAAAGAGGGACAGAAAGTGGTGGTTATTGAAGATCTGATCTCTACGGGTGGCAGCAGTCTTAATGCAGTTACAGCTCTCCGGGAATCACATTGTGACGTTATGGGGATGGTCGCAATATTTACCTATGAGTTTAAAAAAGCCACAGATGCCTTCGTATCAAACAATTGCAGACTTAATACTTTAAGCAACTACTCCGTACTTGTTGATACTGCTTTGAAAACGGGTTACATTGGACAAACGGAAGTTGAAACCCTGAAGAAGTGGCGAGTCGATCCGGCAGGGTGGAGTTGAAACGAATATTCTCACTCCTTAGGCCCCCTGTCCTGCTGAAGCGGGACTTCCCCCTAAAGGGGGACTAATTCGGTGGCATTTACATGAATTAAGCTTAAATATAGAGTATTAGCCCCCCTTTAGGGGGTTAGGGGACAAAAAAGTAAGGGAGAAATAAGATTTGATAATTAAAAACAAAAAATTATTCTGTTTGATTAACAGTATTTTATTATGACCAATCTATCATATTTTGAAAGCAGGTCCGGTAATCTGAGCTGCAAAGCTCCGGAGCTCTATGGTTTTGTTACAGACATAAGGAATTTCGAACAGTTTATTCCAAACGGGGTCATCAGTAACTGGAATGCCGAAAGAGAATCGTGCAGCTTCAACGTATCAATGATTGGGACAGTGAGTGTCAGGCTTGTTGAAAAAGAAGAATTCACAAAAGTAATGTATATTGGGGATGCTCTGAAGAAGAATGACTTTTCACTTACTCTGAAAATTTCGGTTAATGATAAGAACCAGGCATGCGTTAGTGTGTCACTCAGTGCCAATCTTAATCCGATGATGAAAATGATGGCAGCGAAACCCATTGTTCAGTTTCTCGAAAGGCTGATAGATGAAATGGAAAGCTTCAGAGGCTGGGAAAAAACTAAAGAATAAATTCTATCTCTTTGAATGAATATTCGCAGGTTTCACCGTCCCTCTTCTCAATTTTTAGCCGGCCATAATCTCCGATAGTTAATATTCTACCGTCATAGATCCCATTTGAGTCTCTGAATTTGCACCATTCATTTAAACGGTGCAGTTTCGAAATATACTCCTTCTTTATTTGAATGGAATCTCCTGCAATTATTTGTTTATACCTCTTATCAAGATTGCCGCAAAGTTGAAGAAGGCAGGCATGAAGATCATAATTCATACCTGTTAACATTCTCAACGATACAGGGTTGGGGACAGGACTTATGAACCTTTCCTGGTTGATATTCAGTCCTATTCCGGCAATTGTAGATTCAATCAGTTCGCCAATAATGTAGTTTTCAATCAAGATACCTGCTATTTTGTCATTATTTACATAAATGTCATTTGGCCATTTTATAGAACAATCAGGAATAAATCTCTCCAAAAAATCACAAATCCCGAGAGAGATTGTCATTGAAATAAGGAACTGATCTTCCGGTCTGATAAATGAAGGGAATACTACAATGCTGATTAATAGATTTTTACCTTCTTCGCTTTCCCAGTTGTTTCCCGAATATCCTTTGCCTGCAGACTGATAATTGGTATAAACAATTGTACCTTCTTTGAGGTTATTCTTTTTTAAAAGTCCGGCTGTATGAGTATTCGTGGATGGCAGGTTTTCAAAAAATAATAAATTAGAGCCTATTATCATGATTAGTAGTGATTTAATTAAGAACAAGTCATTTTAATGACCGGTTTTTCCCATACAGTTAATATTGGCATTGAAATTGCAAAAGAGCATTACAGTAACAAAAATACAGATTAAAGTGGTACTTTTGCGACTTAATATAAAACAGGTAAATATTGATGAAGAAAAAATCTGACGGAGCTGAAGTCCTTTTAGGTAGCGTTTTAAAAGGTATTTTTGAGAAGAAAGGGCAAAATGTTCTGAAAATTGATTTAAGAAAACTAGATAGCAGAATTGCAGATTATTTTATTATATGTCACGCCTCTTCCGGAACCCAGGTAAGTGCGATTTGTGATTCTGTAGATGATACAGTGAGAAAGGAAGCATCTGAAAAGCCTTTACATGTTGAAGGACTTGACAATTGTTTCTGGGTACTTCTTGATTATGGTAACGTAATTGTACATATTTTTCTCGAAGAATACAGGAATTTTTACAGTCTGGAGTCGCTCTGGGCTGATGCGGCAGTTGAAACCATGGAAGATAAAATACAGTAAGTTAAATATTTATGGCAGAAAATACAAATAATAATCAGGCTCAGGACAAAAAGCCTGATAAGAATGGGAAACCTCGATTTAATACAAATTGGATTTTTGCGGTACTTGCGGCATCGCTCATTCTTTTTTCATTATTCAATAATGGTAAAGCTGTACAACAAACTACCACGAGTGAAATCAGGGAGATGATTAAGAAACACGATATTGAGAAAATAATCGTGGTAAACAAAGATCAGGCCGAAATCTACCTTAAGAAAGAAGCATTGGAATCCGGCAGATATCCAAAACTTCCAAAACCCGGAACAGGTTTCGGATTATTAGCCCCAAAACCAAATTTTACAATTACCATAGGGGATCTCAGCAGTTTTATATCTGATTTCAAGGAATATCAGAAGAGTGCCGGGTATAATGATACTGAACTTATTTCTCCCGAATATCTAAAACGTCCGAACTGGTTCGGCGATATCCTTTCATGGTTGCTGCTTCCGGTTTTATTAGTCGCTTTCTGGCTTTTTATGATGAAACGGATGTCAGGTGGAGGCGCAGGGGGCGCTGGAGGTATTTTCAGCGTTGGCAAATCACGCGCCCAGATATTCGATAAGGATACAAATGTTAAGCTAAACTTCAATGATGTTGCAGGTCTTGAAGAGGCCAAGACAGAAGTTATGGAAATAGTTGATTTTCTTAAGAATCCGAAAAAATATACCAATCTTGGCGGTAAAATTCCAAAAGGTGCACTTTTGATAGGTCCTCCGGGAACAGGAAAAACCATGCTTGCAAAAGCAGTTGCCGGAGAAGCAAACGTTCCATTCTTTTCAATTTCAGGATCTGATTTCGTGGAAATGTTTGTTGGGGTTGGCGCTTCAAGAGTGAGAGATCTCTTTAAACAAGCAAAAGAAAAAGCACCATGTATTGTTTTCATAGATGAAATTGATGCTGTCGGCCGTGCAAGGGGTCGAAATGCTAATTTTGGTTCAAACGACGAAAGAGAAAACACTCTGAACCAGCTGCTTACTGAGATGGATGGTTTCGGCACCAACATGGGTGTGATCATTCTGGCTGCCACAAACAGGGCAGACATACTCGACAGAGCACTGATGCGTGCCGGCAGATTCGACCGTCAGATTCATGTTGAGCTTCCCGACCTTAACGAAAGGGAGGCAATATTCAAAGTTCACCTTCGTCCCATAAAGCTGGAAAAGAGCTTCGATATAAGCTTTATGGCAAAACAGACTCCAGGCTTTTCAGGCGCTGATATTGCAAATGTCTGCAATGAATCAGCTCTTATAGCAGCACGGAAAAATAAAACTGTGGTTGAGAAACAGGATTTCCTCGACGCTATTGACCGGATTGTTGGCGGACTGGAAAGAAAAACCAAGATTATCTCTCCCGGAGAGAAAAAAACTATTGCATATCATGAAGCAGGACATGCTACAGTCAGCTGGATGCTTGAACATGCAAGCCCGCTTCTTAAAGTGACAATTATACCCCGTGGCAGGGCTCTCGGAGCAGCATGGTATCTTCCTGAAGAACGACAACTAACTACTCGCGAACAGATTCTTGATGAAATGGCATATGCCCTTGGGGGAAGAGCAGCTGAAGAACTTATCTTCGGTAGAATTTCAACAGGTGCTCTTAATGATCTTGAGAAAATCACCAAACAGGCTTATGCGATGGTTTCGTTTTTTGGAATGAGTGATAAGGTCGGGAATATAAGTTTCTATGATTCATCCGGACAATCTGATTTCGGATTCACAAAACCATATAGTGAGAAAACAGCAGAACTTATAGATCAGGAAGTTAACCAGATAATAGCAGAATCGTATGTAAGGGCTAAGGAAGTTCTTAAAAATAATATGAAGGGTCTTACTGAGCTTGCGGAGCTGCTCCTTGATAAAGAGGTAATCTTCAGTGAAGATCTTGAAAGGATCTTTGGCAAGAGAAAAGCTGATCTGTTGAAGGATGAGAGAGAAGCTGAGGCTAATTTAGCTCTCTTAACAAGTAACAGCGAGCTTAGTAAAGAAGTTAAGAAAGATAAAAAATCAGTTAAAACCTCATCTGAGAAAACAAAAGTCAAATCAGGGAAAAAGGAAACTGTCGCGGAAAATATATCTCCGGAGAAACCAGTTAAAAAGGCTAAATCAAAAAGCAAGAGTGTGTAACAGACTCTCATAATAAACTGAAGTTTTGAATACATTTTTCAGAAGGACCTTAACCGGAGCATGGATTGTAATATTCATACTGGGAGGATTTTGGCTTCATCCCATCTCATTTTATATTACCGGACTGGTACTGGTCATTGGCACACAGTACGAATATTACCTTATGATAAAGAACAATGGTGTGAAGCCTCAGATGTTAGCCGGCATTATTACGGGGATTACTGTATATACTTTATCAACACTGATAGCCCGGGGGGCGGTTTCAAAAAAACTATTCCTGGTTCTTATTCCGATGATGCTGATAATGATGGTTTTTGAATTATACCGGAAACAGGATAAGCCTTTTGATTCACTGGCACAAACATTTTTTCCGGTACTTTATACCGTTGTACCGTTTTCGATGTTTCCCTTTGCAGCATTCTCAAGAACTGGTCTTAACTCACTGCTTTCTCATGAGAATATCATTTTTTCGCCCGGAATAATCATTGGTTTTTTTATACTGTTATGGGCAAACGACTCTGGCGCATATCTCACAGGGATGGCATTCGGACGTCATAAACTGATGGAACGTATTTCCCCGAAAAAAACATGGGAAGGTTTTGTCGGCGGACTTATTATTGCATCAATCGCAGCATGGTTTCTTTCCGACTGGCTGGGAGTTGTTAATAAAATCCATTGGGTTGTAATCTCAATTATAGTCTCCGTTGCTGGTACATATGGCGACCTGATCGAATCGATGCTTAAGAGGAGCACCGGCGTAAAAGACTCAGGAACAGTAATGCCGGGTCACGGTGGGTTTCTCGACAGGTTCGACAGTACTATAGTATCATTCCCACTGGTATATCTTTTTATTTCACTTGTTGGATGATTGACCGGACTTGATTAGTTTTGTGCAAATTTTAAATAGATGAAGATTCATATTCATAAGGAAGGATATAAGATATTAGGTTTTGGATTGATAATATTGCTGATACTGAATATCATTGTTAATATTTTCTGGGCAGATTCAGGAATCGTGAAATGGGCATTTTTTATTTGTTCGTTTATGCTCTATATTTTCCTGCTGTTTTTCTTCAGACTCCCTACACGTGTCTTCGAAGCAGATCCCGAACTTATTTATGCTCCGGCCGATGGAAAAGTTGTGGTTATTGAAGAAACTATGGAAAATGAGTATTTTAAGGATATGCGTTTGCAGGTTTCTATTTTTATGTCACCTTTTAATATGCATAGCAACAGATATCCTGTTTCCGGCAGGGTAAAATATGTATGCTATCATTCAGGTCAGAATATGGTTGCGTGGCATCCTAAATCGTCCGAATTAAATGAAAGAAGCACAATTGTAATAAAAACCGGAGTTGGGACTGAGATAATGATCAGACAGATAGCAGGAGCAGTTGCCCGGAGAATTGTTACTTATTCGAAGGAGAATGCAGATGTGCTCCAGGGAGACGAGCTTGGGTTTATAAAGTTCGGTTCGCGGGTTGATTTATTTTTACCGGTTGGAACTGAAGTTGAGATTCCAATTCTGCAGCAGGTAAAGGCAAATAAAAGCATTATTGCCAAAATCTGAAAATGTTTAATGATATGAAGAGAACAGACGATAAGATAATTGATATAACCACAGATGTGAAGTGGATAGGGATACTTGATTATGATATCAGGACCTTTGATATAGTGATGCACACCGATTTTGGCACAACCTATAATTCCTATTTTATCAATGCTGAGAAGAAAGCAATAGTAGAGGTTGCAAAGGAGAAATTCAGTGAAACATATATCCGGAAATTAAAATCGGTAACTGATCCAAAAGATATTCAGTATATTATTCTCGATCATACCGAGCCTGACCATTCAGGCAGCTTACGGCTCCTTCTCGACCTTGCGCCTTCAGCTACGGTTGTCGGAAGCGGAAATGCAATCAGGTATCTGGAAGATATAGTTAATACTCCATTTAAATCGCTGGTTGTAAAAGATGGGGATACCCTTGACCTTGGAAATAAAACACTGAAATTTTATTCTGCTCCAAACCTGCATTGGCCCGATTCGATGTTGACACTGCTTGTGGAGGATAAGGTTTTATTTACATGCGATATATTGGGAGCCCATTATTGTTCTTCTGAGATGTACAGTGATTTTAACGGACAATATCTGGATTCCTTTAAATACTATTTTGACATTATCATGAGACCTTTCAGCAGGTTTATGCTGAAAGCAATTGAAAAGATAAAGTCTCTTGAAATTGATTTTATCTGTCCTGGTCATGGACCAATTCATAAAGAAAATATCAGAAAAGCGTTAGATCTTTCTGAGATGTATGCCGAAAATTATATGCAAATAGTCTCTGAAAAAAACCGGATGAACATACTGATAGCTTATGTTTCTGCTTATGGTTACACTAAGGAGGCTGCCAATCTTATCGCAGAGGGCATCCTTGAGAATGAGGATGTTACGGTCGATATAACAGATATAGAAAATATTTCATTAGAAGAACTCGAGTCAAAAATTATAATGGCTGACGGTTTGTTGATAGGCTCCCCTACAATTAATCAGAATACTTTGCTTCCCATATATAAGTTGCTTTCATTGATAAATCCGATACGTGATAAGGGAAAATTGGGCGGAGCATTCGGATCGTACGGTTGGAGCGGGGAGTCACCAAATTTAATACTTGAAAACCTTCGTCTTCTAAAACTGAAAATATTTGAAGAAACATTGTCATTTAAATTTTCTCCGGAGAATCACAAAAAGGACTATTTGAAAGAATTCGGAAGGAATTTTGGACAGAGATATATACAGGAATGTGGACATACAAAAAATCCCGGTTAATTGCCGGGATTTTTTTGATCAATTATGAAATTTCAACCTTCCTTGTGATTTTGTTCTTTTCTTCTTCCTGCTTTGGAAGAGCTACGGAAAGAACGCCATCTTTATAATTTGCTTCTATTTTTTCCCTGTTTACATTTTCGGGAATGTAGAAACTTCTGCAAAATTCTGAATAGCTGAATTCTTTTCTTTTGTATCCGTCTTTGCTTTCTTCCGATTCATTCTTAGTCTCTGAAGAGATTGTTAAAACATCCTCATTGATGTCAATTTTCAGATCCTTTTTTTCAATCCCCGGAACAGCAAGGTCCAGCACATAATTTTTATCATCTTCTCTTATATTTACAGCCGGCATTGAGCTGGATCTGTTTGAGAGAACAGGAAAAAAATCATTATCAAAAAAATTCGGCATGTAAAACGGTCTGAAACTTCTTCTTGTAATTGTTGGTAACATGGTTTTGTCCTCCTATAATTTAGTTTAACATTTAATCATTTATCAGCATATTTTCAAACTTCATTCCAAAACAATAAAAGTGACATTATGACATAATAGTTTGATTTTATGCAGACAATATGACATATTCTTTTTGCCCCCTGTCCGCTGCGCGTCCTTCCCCCTAAAGGGGGATTAATTCAATGGCGTTCCGGTTAATTATGGGCATAAGTTGAGTATTAGTCCCGCTTAGCGGGATTGGGGGGCAAAAACATGGAAAGTGGAAGGGTACTATCTTTAGCGAATTCCAAAAATTTCGATTAGGTTTGCAACAGGAAATGCTTTAAACAATGAAAGCAACGCTTCGAAATATTCTGATATTTTTTGGAATTTTACTCCTGCTGGGCTGTGCATGGTTTTTCAGGAGTATAGTTGTTTATATTTTGGTATCAGGTGTTTTTTCAATTATGGGCCGGCCTCTTGTGGATCTCCTCTGTAAAATAAGAATTAGGAGATGGTCATTTCCGCGCTCCCTAGGTGCACTTTTAACGCTTGTAGCGCTATGGGGAGTAATAATTTTGTTTTTTTATATTTTCGTTCCTCTCGTAAGCCGGCAGATAAATTATTTTTCAACAACCGACAGCGAAAAAATTGTTCAGATTATTGCCGGACCAATAAATAAAGTTGAGAGCCTGGTGAGAGCAATTAACAAGGATATTCCACAAAACATTACTATTCAGGATTATATTGTAAAAAAGGTTGCCGGAGTTCTCAATATTAACCTGATACAGAATTTTATAGGTTCTCTTATCGGGATTCTTGGCAATGTTATTATAGCTATTTTCTCAATTACATTTATTACATTTTTCTTCCTTAAAGATCAGCGATTATTCTTTGAATCAATATTAATGTGGGTGCCTGATAAATATGTAGATAATGTAACCAGGGCTCTTAATTCAATTAAAAATCTTCTTACAAGGTATTTTATCGGAATTGTAATCCAGAGCACCTGCATAATGATTCTTGTCACAATCGGAATGACAATTGCCGGCATAGACTTTCAGCAGTCGCTGGTGATGGGACTTATAATAGGAATTTTAAATGTCATACCATATGCCGGACCCTGGATCGGATTGGCAATAGCAATAACAATGGGTGTTGCTTCACATATTAATCAGGATATTACCACTGTTGTAATACCACTTGTGACTTACATGATAATTGTTGAAGTTGTGACACATTTAATTGATAATATTGTATTCCAGCCGATTATATATTCCAATAGTGTCAGAGCTCATCCACTTGAAGTCTTCATTGTTGTACTCGCTGCAGGATTTGCTGCAGGCATACCGGGTATGATATTCGGGATACCTGCCTATACTGTAATGCGTGTATTTGCCCGTGAATTCTTTTATAACTTTAAGGCAGTGCAGAAGATCACTTCAGGTTTATCAGGTGAAAATATTGGAAACAATTCCCAGATAACATTCATGTCAAATGATGAACACGCTGCAGAATAATTTTTAAAAAATATTTTCAATTAACTCTGATTAAGATCATTATCTCAGGAGAAACAGACCTTTATATGAAACAAACACAATCTCTGCTAAACAAACTATTCCATTTTTATTATGATGGATTCAGGAACATGTCGGGCTGGGGAAGAAAAGTCTGGGTGATAATCATCATTAAACTTTTTATTATGTTTGTTATATTGAAGATCTTCTTTTTTCAGGATTTTCTTCATAAAAACTACTCCAGCGATAAAGAGAGAAGTGAACACGTCCTTGAACAACTAACTAATTCATCGGGGAACCATGATAAACAACATTGATTTAAGCCTTGTTGACTGGTCAAGGGCTCAATTTGCCCTGACAGCAGTCTACCATTGGCTCTTTGTACCGCTTACCCTTGGGTTATCGTTTATCCTGGCTATAATGGAGACAATCTATGTAAAAACAGGGAAGGAGGAATGGAAGCGGATTACCAGGTTCTGGATGACTCTTTTTGGAATAAACTTTGCTATTGGTATTGCAACAGGTATTATACTTGAATTTGAGTTTGGGACAAACTGGTCAAATTACTCATGGTTTGTTGGTGACATTTTCGGTGCACCGCTTGCAATTGAAGGTATTCTTGCCTTCTTTCTCGAATCGACATTCGTTGCAGTTATGTTTTTCGGCTGGAATAAAGTGAATAAAAGATTTCACCTTATTTCTACATGGCTGGTAGCTATTGGTGCAAGTCTTTCAGCGCTCTGGATTCTGGTAGCAAATGCCTGGATGCAACATCCTGTTGGCATGGTATTTAATCCTGAAACAGCCCGGAATGAAATGATTAATTTCTGGACTGTTCTCTTTAATCAGGTCGCGGTAGATAAATTTTTACATACAATTTCATCCGGTTTCCTGCTCGCTTCAATGTTTGTTCTGGGGATAAGCTCCTGGTTTCTGATAAGGAAGCGTGAGGAACAGGTAGCGAAAAAAAGTATACTAATAGCCGCAATATTCGGACTTTTATCCTCACTGATGGTTGCTTACACAGGAGATGAATCAGCAAGAACTATTTCAAAGGTGCAGCCTGTTAAATTTGCATCAATGGAAGCACTTTATGAAGGAAAGAGTAATGCGGGATTAATTGCTTTTGGATTACTTAAAGACACTGAAAAAGAAATAGGGGAGAAAAAAATCAGGGAATTTGCTGTTAAAATCCAGATACCTGGCTTGCTTTCAGTTCTAACCAGTGGCGACAGAGATGCCTATGTTCCTGGACTTAAAGATTATATATCTGGCAATGAAAAGAATGAGATAATCCCAACCTCTGAAAAAATATCAAGAGGTAAGTACGCAAGGGATGTTCTGATATCATACAAAAAAGCCAGATTAAATAATGATACTGCACTTATCAGGTCCATAATAAAGGTTTTTAATGACAAAGAATTCCAAAGCAGATATTTCAAATATTTTGGCTATGCTTCCATTGATAAACCTGAAGATGTTATCCCGAATGTGACTGTCTCGTTTTACTCTTTTCACCTTATGGTTGTGCTGGGATTCCTTTTTATAATGATTTTTTCAGTTGCACTCTATCTTCTCTTCAATGGTACCATTTCAGACAACAAATGGTTTTTATGGATTGCCCTGTTCTCAATTCCATTGCCATATATTGCAAGTGAACTGGGTTGGTTACTTACCGAAATGGGACGACAACCATGGATAATTCAGGATATGATGACGGTATCACAAGCTGTATCACAGATCAGCAAAGGGTCGGTGATTACAACATTCATTCTTTTTGCAGTTCTGTTTACCGGATTACTTATTTCTGAGGTATCAATTATGGTTAAACAGATTAGAACCGGGCCCAAACACTAGGAGGATAAATTTATGACGATGATGATTTCACAACTTTTTCTTCAGCATTATTGGTGGATTATAGTTTCGATTCTGGCAAGTCTGCTCGTTTTCCTGATGTTCGTTCAGGGTGGGCAATCGTTGATCTATTCACTTCCTCAGAATGAAACCCAAAAAACAATGATCGTTAATACAATGGGGCGGAAGTGGGAATTCACTTTCACAACTCTTGTGACTTTCGGCGGAGCCTTTTTTGCATCATTCCCGCTTTTCTATGCAACCAGTTTCGGAGGCGCTTACTGGGTTTGGATTGCCATATTGTTCAGTTTTATAATACAGGCAATAGCCTACGAATTCAGATCCAAACCAAATAATGTGTTTGGGCAGAAGACATTCGAACTCTTTCTTTTTCTTAACGGTTCGCTGGGTCCGTTTCTGATAGGAGTAGCCGTTTCAACTTTTTTCACAGGGGCAATGTTTACCTTGAACCTGATGAATCAGGTCCATTGGGCAACTCACTGGTATGGCCTTGAAGCCTTATTGAACATGCGTAATCTTTCGCTTGGTTTTGCAGTATTATTTCTTGCCAGGATTAACGGGCTATTATATATAATTAATACTATTGACGATGAAAGTTTGATAAAGAGGTCGGTCAAAGCAGTGATTGCCAACGCTATCCCATTCCTGGTTTTCTTCCTGTTTTTTGTTGTTTCCCTGCTTCTTTCAAAAGGGTTTGCTGCTGAACCTCTTACAGGTACAATAACTGTCGAAAAGTATAAATACTTGCATAATCTATTACAGATGCCTGTTGTTCTGATACTTTTTCTTGCAGGAGTTGTCGGTGTTTTATCTGGGATTGGGTTAACAGTCTTCAGAAATAGTTCTTCAGGGATATGGTTTTCCGGATCAGGTACCGTGCTGGCGGTTTTCTCTTTATTTCTCTTAGCCGGGTTTAACGGAACTTCATTTTATCCATCCCTCTACAGTCTGCAAAGCTCCTTAACAATAAGGAATGCCTCTTCTAGCCTGTTTACTCTGAAGACTATGATGTATGTATCGTTTATTATCCCTTTGGTTATTGCCTACATCTGGTATGCATGGAAAGCAATCAATAATAAGAAGATTACTGAAGAAGAGATGAACTCGAAGGAACATAAATACTAGGCTTGCGGTAACCGGCGACAGGTATGCGGAAAACCTTACACCGCACACCGCATACCGCACACCAATTGATAAAGAGAATTGAAATTAATACTATCGGAAATGTATATAAGTCAAATTCTTCAGTACCTTATCTGGCCGGCTTTTATTCTGTTAAGCTGGTTTGCCATAAAATATGCTTTATCGGTTTATGAAAAGAAATTTCCTGAAAAGGGATAGTCTGTCAAAAAATCAGGTACGTTTGTATCCCGAAAAGAGATCATTCCTATGGAATTCCCATCATTAAAATCGTGGTTCGAAGGGGATGAACATTATCCCTTTATCATTGCAGGACCATGCAGTGCGGAGAGTGAGGAGCAGGTGTTGGCAATAGCTGCATTCTTAAAGAGCACCGGGTATGTAAATATTTTCAGGGCTGGAATCTGGAAACCGAGAACTCGTCCCGGAACATTCAATGGCGTAGGAGTCAAAGCCTTGAAGTGGCTTCAGCGAGTTCAGTCGGAATATAACCTGAAAGTAACAGTTGAAGTTGCCTCGCCAAAACATATTGAAGCATGTCTGAAACACGGGATCGATGTTCTCTGGATTGGAGCAAGAACCGTCTCAAATCCTTTTTCTGTTGAAGAAATTTCTCATGCATTGAGAGGTGTTGATATTCCGGTTCTCATAAAAAATCCATTGAACCCCGATATTGATCTTTGGCATGGTGCAGTTGAAAGGGTATATGCGGCAGGAATTAAAAGGATAGCTGCAGTGCACCGTGGTTTTTCACCATTTGAGCGAACGCTGTATCGAAATATGCCAAAATGGGAAATACCGATAGAATTGAGGCAGCGAATTCAAAACCTTCCGGTAATATGTGATCCAAGTCATATATCCGGCAGGGCAGATCTGGTGCCGGGAATATCTCAGAAAGCACTTGATCTGATGATGGACGGGCTAATGATCGAAGTTCATTCCAATCCTTCAGAAGCGTTGAGTGATTCCGCTCAGCAACTCAATTTTGATCAGTTCAGGTCGTTAATGACATCTCTGATTATCCGGAAACCAACCATTGATGATAAAGGATTCCTTAACCAGCTTGAGGAGTTACGAAATCAAATAGATTCAATTGACTTTCAATTAATTGAGTTGGTTGCATCGAGGATGAATATTTCGGAAAAGATGGGGAAATACAAATTTAAAAATAATGTAGCTGTACTTCAGATGGAACGCTGGATGGAAATTCTGCAAACCCGTACAGAACATGGTACTCTGAGGGATATGGAACCTGCCTTTATTGAAAAATTAATGACACTTCTGCATCAGGAATCAATTCGTATACAGACTGCAATACTTGACAACCTTAAAACAACCGGAGATCACTGGTCAGAAGAGGAGTGATAATGCAGAAGCAACTATATAAAGAGGTATAATTAAAGGTATTGCCAGAGCTCCGAATATTAAAAAGTCAATGAGTACAAAGGCCACAAGAATATATCTGCCTTCATTTCCCTTTAACTTCAGGTTTGAAACTTTCAGAGAAAGCAATGGTATCCTGCTGAGCATTAATAAGGATAATATCAGGGTGAAGAGGACTATTAAAAAGGGTGTATTTAAAAAAGAGCTTAACAGGGGAGACTGTGAATAATGTCCGGAAAGAACAATTGAGATAACAGCCAGGGCATTTGCAGGTATAGGCATTCCTTTAAATGTTGTTGCCTGTGTTGAATCAAGGTTAAAGATAGCCAGCCTGATAGCCCCGCATACCGGCATAATTGCAGCGATTAACATTAAAAGTATTGTTTTCAGACTTTCAGAATTTGCGTCAATCGGGCCATTCAAAAATACGGATTTATGGAGAAGATAATATATTATTAAACCGGGAGCAACACCAAAGCTCACAACATCGGCAAGACTATCAAGTTCTTTACCTATGGCTGAATAAGCTTTCAATAACCGGGCAGAGAAACCATCGAGAAAGTCAAAGATCATAGCTGCAAGTATCAGCCACGAAGCTGTAACCAGATGACCATTGGCTGCAAAAATAATCGCAACAAATCCTGAAGCCAGATTCAGGGATGTTATGAAATTTGGAAAATGTTTCATGTTGAACTGAGATAGGTAATTCAGAAGGGAAGTAAAATTAAGATAATTTTAAGTAGAGTGACCTTTCCTGATATTTTAATTAAGTCATTCTTCTCATTTATTATTAGATTTGCATAAATTAGATTAGATTGAATGATTGAATTCAGTGGAATAAAGATTGCGGTTGATTTTGATGGAACCATAGTTGAGCACGAGTATCCCGAAATAGGCAAAGAGAAACTTTTTGCCTTTCAGACACTTAAGGAGCTCGAAAAACTAGGTGCATATCTCATACTATGGACTTTTAGGACCGGGACGGAACTTGATGAAGCCGTAGAGTTTTGCAGGAAGAATGGGATTGAGTTTTATGCCGTAAATAAAAACTACCCTGAAGAGATATTTGATGAGTCAGTTAGCCGGAAGATAAATGCTGATATCTATATTGACGATAAAAACATAGGAGGTTTTCCGGGTTGGAGTGGGGTATGGCAGATATTAACTCCTTTTGAACTTCAGGAAAAGGAGGCAGAGAAAAGAATATCAGCGGCCCGGAAAAATATTTTTAAAAGATTGTTCTTCCCGAAAAGCAAAGACGAATGAAACCTGACTACCAGAAATATCTCATTGGCTTCTCTATGATGCTTCTTATAACATGGACATTATCCTGTTCAGGTCGATCGGGAAAATTGAAAGAACCGGGGGGCCAACCGGTTCCTGTTGTAACCGGAGAGGTTCCTTCAAAACTCATCAAAATTATTTCACCAGAAGAAAATTCAGGTTTTAAACTTAACCAGTCTGTTAAGGTGATCATGGCTCTCGAAGATAAGAAATCAGTGCCCGACTCAGTGACTGTTTATTTCAATGGAAAATTTGTAACAACAGTCAAATCAGAGCCATGGGAGTATTCCATTCCTTCCAGCTTCACTGTCAGTACAGGTAGGAAATCATTAAAAGTTACCGCTTATAAGGGAGGCAAACCGCAAAATACGAGCACTCGTTTTATGATAATCTATTCTGACATTGTTCCAAAAAAGTATAATTATAAGGTAATTCATACATATCCTCACGACAGGGATGCGTTCACACAGGGACTTTTTTATGACAACGGGGTCTTATATGAAGGTACCGGAGAGAACGGTTCTTCCTTGCGGGAGGTGAATCTGGAAACAGGTAAGGTTGTCAGACAGCTTAACCTCGATGCGTCACTATTTGGTGAAGGTATTGCACTTTGCCACGACCGCATTTACCAGGTAACCTGGAAAAGCAAAGTTGGATTTATCTATAATAAATCGGATTTTAAACTGATAAATAAGATTTATTATCCAACCGAGGGTTGGGGTTTAACAACAATAGATGACAAGATTGTAATGAGTGACGGTTCAAATGTTTTGTATTTTTATGAGCCTGATATGTTTACTGTTATCTCGAAAATTGAGGTTTATGATAATGAGAAAAAAAGAGATTCGCTGAATGAACTGGAATATATAAATGGTGAAATATGGGCAAATATCTGGATTAACAATCATATTGCACGGATCGATCCGGTTACGGGAAAGGTTCTTGGTTATATTGATCTGAAAGGAATCCTGCCGGCATCTGATCGCGACGCGGAAACTGATGTATTGAATGGCATCGCTTATGATAACAAGGGCAATAGGATTTTTGTTACAGGAAAAAGGTGGCCCAAACTTTACGAAATAAAGGTTACGGAATGATTTTAGTTCCATAAACTATATTAATACCATCAGGGACAATACTGAATTCTGCAGGAGTCTGTCCAAGAGATTCACCATCAGCTTCTGCATACATCACCGCTTCTGAAGTTACCTTTATGTTTTTGCATTTATATCCATCTATCTTAGGATGCCGAAGTATTGTACCATCATAAAGGATCTTCAGGTTTCTTATTATCTCGAACTTCCCCATCCCGTTTATTATCGTCATGTCAAGCAGCCCGTCGTCAGGTAAGGCCCTCGGGGTCTGTCTCATTCCTCCACCGCAATACCGGCCATTGCCGACATTTAAAGAGAACACATCAGCATGTGTCACTTCCCCGTCAATAATGATTTCTGCTTTGGTGTTTTTGTACGCGAGCAGACTGGTAAGTAAATTGTAGAAGTAGATTAGCTTGCCTCCATGCCCCTTGTCTTTCTGAAAGTTTGTTTTTTTCACTACAACCGATTCAAACCCGAGCCCGGCTATGTTGATAAAATATCTCCTCTTTTTCTCGGCACCGATATAATAACTGATTATGCCGATATCGTGTAACAGTGTTTTATTCTCACTTATTATCTTCACGGCTCTTTCATAATCAAGAGGGATTCCGAACATTCTGCCCCAGTCGTTCCCGGTCCCGACAGGGATCAAGGCAAGAACGATTTCAGTAGTCAGACAAATATTGTTAGTGAATACTCCGTTCACTACCTCATTGAGCGTCCCATCGCCACCAACGGTAATTATTTTTCTGAAACCAGCAGAAATTGCATCAAGTGTAAACTCGATTGCTTGGCCCTTTCTTTCAGTAAATTTTACGGTGCATGATAAATCCTCTTTTTTGAGCAAAGCTGAAATCCTGTCCCAGTCTTTTTCACCTTTTCCGTTTCCCGCATTAGGATTAACGATTACCAGCCATTCTTTCGGATCGGTATTATTATTCATATTAATTTGGATATGTGGTAGACAAAGATGTAAATAAATAGACAAATATTTTAAAATCCGGTTTAATATCACTTTAATGATCTGTTTATCAGACTCGCAGTTCAGCATTCCATGTGCCATAAAAGTAAATTTCCAATTCATGTTATTAATGATTTATCACGATATCAGGTAGTTATGTTTTATAACAAAAAAGAGCAGTGTTAATAAAGTGTTGAAAACCACAAAAAAAATGTTTACAATTACATCTTTCACCTCCGGTGGCAGAAGGGCATAAATAGTAAATTTGAAACTCAAAATATAACTCGATAACTGAAAAACGATGGGTAGGATTATAGCAATAGCAAATCAGAAGGGTGGGGTAGGAAAGACAACAACAGCAATAAACCTGGCGGCCAGTCTTGCCGCTCTGGAAAAGAAGGTACTTATCGTTGATGGAGATCCTCAGGCAAATGCAACTTCGGGTATTGGAATTGACACAAGACAAATTCGTTGTACAATATACGATTGTCTGATTGACGGGAAAGAACCGGGTGACGCTCTGCTCAGATGCGAGGTTGAAAATCTTTCAATAATCCCCTCAAATATTGATCTCGTAGGAGCTGAAATTGAAATGCTTGACCGACATGAAAGAGAAAAAATTCTGAAAGAAGTGCTCAAAAAGATTGAAGCTGATTACGATTATATACTAATTGACTGTTCACCTTCTCTCGGTCTTCTTACCGTTAATGCACTTACAGCTTCACATTCCGTAATAATACCAGTCCAGTGTGAATATTTTGCCCTGGAAGGACTTGGTAAGCTTCTCAATACGATAAAAATAATTCAGAATAATCTAAATCCTGAACTTGAGATTGAGGGTTTTCTTCTTACGATGTATGATGCACGTCTAAGATTATCGAATCAGGTTGCTGATGAGGTAAATAAGCATTTTCAGCAAATGGTTTTTAAAACTATAATACAGAGAAATGTGAAGTTATCCGAAGCACCGAGCTTTGGTCAGCCGGCAATTCTTTATGATGCAGATTCCAGAGGAACGGTCAACTATCTTAATCTTGCCAAGGAACTTATTGAGAAACAGGAAGCAAGAGTTAAACAGTAATTTCACTTCATTTCAATTTCCGGAAAAAGAATGAATATGGCAAAGAAAAATGCGTTGGGAAGAGGTCTTGGTGCATTGATAGATGGTGTGGAGAAAGAGGTTCTTGAGAAAAAAGTTGAAGCGAACCTTGATATCTCCGTCGATTCAATCGAAGCTAACCCTTTTCAACCAAGGACAAGCTTTGACGAGCAAGCTCTTGAAGAACTTTCAAATTCAATAAAGAAGCTGGGTATTGTTCAACCTCTCACAGTACGGGAGGTTAGCACTGGCCGTTACCAGCTTATTGCAGGAGAAAGAAGACTCAGGGCAGCAAGGCTTGCAGGACTTACTCATGTTCCTGCCTACATCAGAACAGCTGATGATCAGGCGATGCTCGAACTGGCACTGGTTGAAAATATACAGCGTGAAGATCTTGATGCAGTGGAGGTAGCGATTAGTTTCCATCGGCTTATTGAAGAATGCAAACTAACACAGGAACAATTAAGTGACAGGGTCGGCAAACAAAGATCTACCGTGGCAAATTATCTGCGGCTTTTGAAACTGCCTGCCGAGATACAGCTTGGCATTAAAAATAAACTGCTGATGATGGGTCATGCCAGGACACTCGTCAATATTGAAGATCCTAAAAAGCAGATAAATGTTTATTATAATATTATCGATGGTGAATTATCTGTACGCCAGGCAGAAGAGCTTGTAAGACAATTACAATCTGAAAAGAGCAAGGATCATGTTAAAATTGAAAAAAAGAAAAAGCTGAACGATGATTTTATTCAGCTTTCAGATCATCTCAACAAGATATTTTCAGCCAAAGTAAACTTCAGAATAAACGAAAAGGGAAAGGGTAAAATAGTAATCCCATTTGAGAGCCCCGATGAGATGGAACGTATTTTAGGAGTATTTGACCGGCTGAACTCCTGAAAATAATTATCTTTATCGCGCCGTTATACTGGTTTTGGAACAAAGAGACCGGTAATTTTTTATTTTGAAGACTTTTCACAAAATACTGATTATACTTTTCCTGCAGTTGTTTTGCATTCAGCAGCACATTTTTGCGCAGGATACACTCGTTGTTGCCAGGCCGGCAAAACAGAGCATGATTGCACAGGATACAATCGTTGCCGTAAAGCCGGAAAAACAGCACATTTTTGCACAGGATACGATTGTAGATGCAAAGCCGTCTAAGCATAAGTTTATTCCAGAGCCTCTCAGAGCAACGATGCTGGCTGTCTCATTCCCCGGTCTGGGTCAGATTTACAACAGGAAATACTGGAAAATCCCTGTTGTGTATGCAGGTTTCGGTGCTCTTATTTACAGTGTCAGCTCCAATTCAAAATATTATATCACTTACATGAAAGCTTATCAGGATTTTACAGATAATATTTTAGTAACCAACAGCTACCTTAAAATAATTTCACCTACCGTCGATCGAAGTACATATGATCCTCTTTATAATCCAAGTGGTTATGATCTATCAACCTATACCACTTATAAGCAAGCTATGCTTCGGATGGTTGATTATTACAAGAGATATCGGGATCTTTCGTATATTGGCATCGTTGGATGGTATCTTTTTTCGATACTTGATGCAAATGTTGATGCAAGCCTTTATAATTATGAAGTAAATAATAATCTAAATATTACACTCGCTCCGGTACAAATGAGTTTACCAGGCGGATTTATTGGAGCAGGACTAAGTGTGGACTTGAAAGTAAACTTTTAAATTAATTATTAAACTATGAAATTTAAAGCAATACTGATAATTTTCTTTTTGGCGGTTCTGAAAGTGAATGCATCTCCGGATGTAGACACAATTATTATAAAATCGGACAATAGCAGTGAGAGAATTGCGCAAGATCTTGATAGCCTTGTAAATACCTGGTATGTTAAAATTGCCATAAAAAATTATCACAGCGAAAATAATATTGATACTTTAGGAATGCAATGCCCTGATTCAGTGTATGAAAGTAGAATTCACAAGATTAATTCCATAATATATCTTCCTTTTAATAACATCATAAGGAATCATATTGAGGTTTATACTGTCCGCCAGAGAGAAAAATTCTGTGCTGTACTAGGCCTGAAAGATTACTATTTTCCGATGATTGAAGATGTTTTTGATTCATATGGACTTCCGGCAGAATTCAAATACCTGGCTGTTATAGAATCAGCATTAAATCCGAATGCTGTGAACAGGCGCTCCGGTGCGGCAGGTATGTGGCAGTTCATGTACAGTACCGGCCGTTTATACGGACTTACAATTAACTCTATTGTTGATGAACGCAAAGATCCGGTAAAATCAACGCATGCAGCTGCAAGATATATAAAGGATCTGTATGATATTTATAAAGACTGGGTCCTGGTTATTGCTGCATACGACTGCGGGCCAGGTAATGTAAACAAAGCAATCAAACGGTCAGGTAATAAAAAGGATTACTGGGCTATATATTACAAACTTCCCAAAGAAACCAGGGGATATATGCCACAATATATTGCTGCAGCTTATGCGGTTAATTATTATGCGGAACATAATCTTCAGCCATTGCCACTTAATATTCCTGTAGCAACTGACACTATTATGGTTAATAAAGATATTCATCTCGCGCAGATTTCAGAAGTGATGGGTATTCCATTAGGAGAGCTTCAGGCACTTAATCCTCAGTATCGTACAGGTCTTGTTCCCGGTTCTTCAAAACCTCAGACTCTTACGCTGCCAATGAATCATCTGGGAGATTTTATTGACCTTACTGATACAATAAGTAAATATAAATCAGATGTATATTTAAGCAAGGCTACACGTATAGCGGACCCCACCCGTTCATCTTATATAACAACAAATATTAAGGGTAAAACCAAATTAATATATACTGTCAAGGATGGTGATAACATAGGTATCATCGCCGAGTGGTACAAGGTAGGTCTGTCTGATCTCAGAAACTGGAATAACATTTACCGCAACAATATAAGAGTTGGTCAGAAACTTGTAGTATATGTAGATCCTTCAAAATCTGATTATTATGAAAAGATAAATACCATGGAGTATGCTGATAAACAGGCTTTGAAAGGAAAAATCGCAGCAGTGAATGTGCAGCCGGTAGCAACGACCAACGGACCGGGGGAAATTGATGGCGATTATATAACTTATACCGTAAGAAGGGGAGATTCAATCTGGGATATCGTCAAGATGTTCGATAATGTGACTACTACACAGGTACTATCGTTGAATAATATAGCTGATCCGGGTAAAATAAAGGTTGGGCAGAAGCTGAAGATCAAGAAAAAAAGCTGATTCCTTTTTAAAATATGCGCCCTTTAAGGTCATTCTTAATACTATTGATCTTTCTGGCCTGTTTTACCGGTCTTCATTATGTAATTCATCCAAATCATCTTTTTCCATCCATAAATGAATTTGTTCCATCGGGACTGTTAAACAATGTATTATCAGAAAGCACGAATAATGACAGTTTATTAAAGAGGCCTGCAGATAACAATAAGATAATTACTGTCGACACTGTAGTTTCTACTTCCATATTGCCTGCTGTTCAGGAAAAGGCATCAGACTATCTACTGGGAAACTTTATTGATTCTCTCAGGTATTCCAAAGGACAGGTAAGAATTATGTATTATGGAGATTCTCAGATTGAGGGTGACCGTATTACTTCATACCTGCGTCATATATTAAGGAAAGGGAATGGAGGAACAGGCCCGGGTCTGTTTTTGCCTCTGATGCCTGTAATGTATACCAAGTCAATCTGGATACGGTCATCCTCAAACTGGAAGAGGTATAACTATTTATCTTATAAAGAAGGGGAGATATCACATAGTAAGCTTGGCCCGTTCATGGCAATATGCCGGTATCTTCCTCCTGGAGCAACGACATCAGATCCTGAAAGAGCAACAGTAAGGATCAGACCATCAAATGTTGCCTACAGCTCTTCTGCTGAATATGATATTCTTAGAATATTTTACGGAAATGCACAAAATTTTGTAAATATTGTAGTTAAATCTGGTGGTATTGAACTTTTTGCAGATACACTGACGAGAGGCACCGATTACAATGAGATCAATTGCCCTCTGAAGGGGAAAAATGATATCGAGATAGATTTTGAAGGAAGGGTGAGCCCTGATATCTATGGAATAAGTATTGAGAGTAAAACAGGAATTATTGTTGACAACATAGCCCAACGGGGAAGCGCTGGATTGGAATTCACAATGGTAGACAGGGATAATCTCAGAGATTCATATAAAAAGCTATCCCCTGATCTCTTTATTCTCCACTATGGCTTAAACATTGTAAAGAATGTAAGAGGCAATTATTCGTACTACCAAAAAGGTCTGGTCAGACAGATTTCATTGCTTAAGGAGATTTCGCCTTTAACTCCCATAATAGTTGTTGGCGTTACAGATATGGCAATGAATGAGGGTGATAGTATTAAATCGTACGGTAACATTCCTGCAATAGTATATGCTCAGAAACAAGCCACGCTGAATGCTGATGTAACTTTCTGGGATTCATACATGGCTATGGGTGGGAAATCCTCTATAATTAAGTGGGCAAAAAAGAAACCTCCTTTGGCCCAGAAGGACTTCATTCATTTCACATATAGCGGGGCTGATACACTTTCAGAGTTGCTTTCCTCTTCTTTGTTTGTGATTCACAAAAATGATTCTCTAAAACCGGCAATAAGAGAAATATCACACGCCAAAATCGCCGTTGCTCCTTTGGTCAATATTGACAAACCTGAAGGAAGCGCAGGAAAAATATCTTTTATTAATTCTCTTCTAAGCTCACTGTTGAATTTTAATCCTGAAAAACCATTTGTTTTTACATCAGCAGCTTTCTGGATATTCTTTCTATTTGTTCTTGCGGGATATAGCCTGGTATATAAGAAATTACTGACCCGGAATATTTACCTTTTTCTGGTGAGTCTCTTCTTTTACTATAAAGCAGGTGGTCTGTTTTTATTTATCCTGATATTCGTAACTGTAGTCGATTACTGTTGTGGTTTTCTAATCTATAAGTCCAAACGAGCAGCTGCAAGGAAGTTTTTTGTGCTCTTAAGCATAGTTTCGAATCTTGGACTTCTCGCCTATTTTAAATACACGGGTTTTATTATAAGCACCATAAATGACTTATTTGGTACCCAGCTAAGAGTTTATGATCTGCTTTCTTCTTTTTCAAATTCAATTCTTGGAACATCTTTTGATGTAAGTTATATAATTCTTCCTGTAGGTATTTCATTTTTCACATTTCAGTCTCTTAGTTATACCATTGATGTTTATCGTAAAAAAATGGAACCTGTCAGGAATATTATAGACTTTGGATTTTATGTTTCATTCTTCCCCCATCTTGTAGCCGGCCCTATAGTAAGAGCATCTGTTTTTATCCCACAGATCTATCAGGAGTTCAGGCTTTCAAAGCATGAATTCAGCCATGCCCTTTTTATGATTTCAAAGGGATTGATAAAGAAAATAATTATTTCCAATTTCATAGCTCTTAATCTGGTCGACCGTGTATTCGATGCCCCGTCAATCTATTCAGGTTTTGAAAATCTGCTGGCAATATATGGATATGGATTACAGATATACTGTGATTTTTCAGGATATACTGATATTGCAATTGGTGTTGCATTGATTCTTGGATTCAGGTTGCCGGTAAACTTTAACTCACCCTACAAGGCTAAAAGCATAACAGATTTCTGGAAAAGGTGGCATATATCTCTTTCACAATGGCTTCGCGACTATCTCTATATTTCTTTAGGAGGTAACAGGAAGGGGAGGATCCGTACCTACTTTAATCTGATGATAACTATGCTTCTTGGCGGATTATGGCATGGAGCCTCACTAAAGTTTGTAATTTGGGGCGGGTTGCATGGTATTGGACTGGTAATTAATAGGATATGGGATTCAATATTCAAAGGTCATTTGAAAAAAAGATGGATCGGACGAGTAATTTCCATTTTTATTACTTTTCAGTTTGTAAGCTTTTGCTGGATATTTTTCAGAGCCTCCGATCTGGAGAGTGTGAAAATCATGTTGAAACAAATATTTGAGAATTTTACGCCCGGATCATATATGACTGTACTCCCGGCATATAGCACTGCCTTAATACTAATGACAGTAGCATACATAATCCATTTTCTGCCGGAAACTACCAAAGAGTCATACAGGGGACTGTTCATAAAGAGCCCGTTGATTGCGCAGCTGGCAATTGTAATGATTGTTGCAATCCTGCTCTTTCAGATGAGGACAACCGAAATTATGCCTTTTATATATTTCAGGTTTTGAATTGACTCTCCCCAACCCCCGCTTTGCAGGGAAGGCTCTCCCCCAGGTGGATGAGGTAAAAATCACGGAGAGCCACAGAGATGATCAAAAGAATATTACAGATATGTATTCTGGTATTTCTCCCCTTTTACAAAAGGAGCAATAGCTCTGTTGTAAATGCCCTGCACATACGCAATTGCCATCCCATAATTGGTAACAGGAACTCCGGCTTTAATTGCTGACTGGAGCCTGTTATGAAGTTGTTTTCTGGTAATCATACAGCCGCCGCATTGAATTACAAGAGAATAATCAGTTATTGGCCTGGATAATGCATCAAGCCCTGCAACAACATCATATTCAATCTTTTTACCTGTAAAACTGTTAATCCAACGGGGAATTTTAGTCCTTCCGATATCATCACATGAGACATGATGGGTACATGATTCAAGGAGAAGTACCCTGTCACCGTCTTTTAGTTCTGATATTTTCGGAGTGCCTTTAAGATAGCTGTCAAAATCACCTTTAAACCTGGCAAGCATTATACTAAAGCTTGTGAGTGGTATATCATTTGGAATTGAAGCATCAGCTTTTACAAATACCTGCGAATCGGTGATTGCCAAAGCGGGCTTTATGCCGGTTTTTTTCAGGAAGGCATCAACCTCCCTTTCTTTTAAAACTACAGCAACTGCTTCATTGTCAAGGATATCCCTGATTGCCTGCATCTGAGGCAGAATAAGACGACCTACCGGGGCTTCAATATCGATGGGTGTAATAAGAATTACTATGTCTCCATAGCTGATAAGATCACCCAGCAATGTTGGATTTTTATATGAGTGTTCAGGAATAGTGATCCGGATAAGGCTTATAAGCTCCTCATAGTTTCGTTTATCAGCTGATGAAAATTCAAAAAGTGATGTTCCGGTTATAGAGAATATCTTCTTTTTAAATTCACTTGTAGGTTCCTGGATATCAGATTTACTGTGTATTACAATAAATGGAAGATCACTTTCCCAGAATTTGTTTACCAGGTCATCTTCATTTTTTCCCCATGAATTATCAGTAACAACAAGAAGAGCGAGGTCAATAGTTTCCAGAGTCTTTAAAGTACTGTCAACCCTTTTTTGACCAAGTTCACCCGAATCATCTATACCTGCAGTGTCTACAAAGATCACAGGACCAAAGTCGGTGATTTCAAAAGATTTTTTGACTGGATCTGTAGTAGTTCCTGGATGGTCGGATACAATTGAAATATTCTGACCGGACAGGCAGTTGATCAGGCTGCTTTTTCCGTTATTTCGGCGGCCATAGATGCCAATATGAGGTTTTGACTCTCGTCCTTTTGTAGCCATTCTGCAGAATTTGCTGCAAAATTAGTGATTTTTTACGAGTATCCTTTCTCTGAGTCTCTCTGTGAACCCTCTGTCTGATTTTGTTGTAGAGACAGGTCTCAGATCTGTCTCTGCCTATTCACGGAGAAGACACAATACCACAATGTTTTATCTGCGTGAATCTGCGTGAATCTGCATTATCTGCGGGGAAATAATAATTCTTTTCTCCCGCAGTTCCGATAGCTATCGGAAGCGCTGATTTTCGCAGATTTTAAATCAGATCCTCTCTAAAGATCATCCAGAGAAAAACCCAGTTTTAAAAGATTTCCGGGTTCCAGAATAGACTTTAGTTTTGTATCGTCGATTACTTTCAGAATACTATTAGCTTCAAAGATGCTGATCTTCTTATCCTTCATCATTACGGCAAGTTCAGCTGCCTTGTGATATCCTATATGAGGGTTTAAGGCAGTTGTAACTGAAGGACTGTTAATAACAGCATTATATCCAGCCTCTTCATAGATATGAAGTCCCATGAACATATTATTTAATAAAGAAACGTTGCATGAGATAAGCAGATTAATGCTTTCAATAACAGCTGATCCGATAACCGGAAGATAGGCGTTCAGTTCCAGAGTGCCCTGTCCGCTTAAGGAGGAAATCAGAACATCGTTGGAATATATTTTATGAGCTGCTGAAATGACAAATTCAGGTATAACCGGATTAATCTTCCCTGGCATGATTGAGCTTCCTATCTGCCTGTCGGGAATTGAGACAGTTCTTTCACCGAAAAGGTCAGATGCAAGAAGTCGTAAATCGGAAGACATCTTCTCGATATTTACTGCATGTGCCTTTAAAGTGGCATGTATCTCAACCCATTTGTCCAAATTGGAGGTAGCATCGGAAAGATTTTCACTGTGAGCCAGAGACAGACCCGTAAGATTTCTTAATTCAGCGACAACCTCCATTATGAAGAACCTGGGCAGAGATAATCCTGTACCTATGGCACCACCACCAAGATTAACCTGTTTTATTCTTTCAGAGCATTTTGATATCCGCCACCAGTCTCGCGACAAAGCTTCATTGTAAGTGCTGAACAGAATTCCGAAAGAGGAGGGAACAGCTGCCTGCATCTGAGTGTACCCCGGACGTAGCTTTTCCCTGTTTTTCTTCTCAAACTCCTCAACCTTATGACGGAGCATGTTTATTTTTTCTTCGAGAGACAGCAAAAGATACATTGCTGTAACGGTAAGAGCGGTTGGTATTACATCATTTGTAGACTGATAAATATTTGCATCCTCAAGAGGATCAATTATTTCGTATTCCCCGCACTTATGTCCAATGTTCAATAAGGCCAGATTTGTGATTATCTCATTGACATTCATATTAATGCTTGTTCCGGCACCTCCCTGAACAGCGGGGATAATAAAATGATCAAAGTGGGTACCTGAAGAGACTTCTTTCGCTGCATTACACAGGGCATCCAAAATATTCTCATTTATTACTTTAAAAGGCAGATCTTTCCCAAATTTGCCTTCAGCGGCTGTAATGAACTTTCTGTATGTGTTAAAACATGCCAGTTTCGTTATGCCAACAGCTTTGTACCATTCAACAGGAAATAAAGTATTCCCAGGGAAATTTTCTCTGGCTCTGACAGAATGGATACCATATAATGCTTCAGATGGTATCTGTTTCTCGCCTAAACTATCTTTTTCAGTTCGGTACATGAGCACATTTATTATTTTCTCTTCCTTAACGCCCCCCTTTAGGGGGGCAGGGGGGCAAAACATTCAAAGGTTATTAAATATTTGACCCTGAAACAGGTTTTGCATAAGCCAGTACATCATTTCCGGTAATCTCTGTCGGGCACAGAATAATCAGTCTTTCAAGAACATTTCTGAACTCCCTTATATTTCCTGTCCATTGTATTTTTTGCAGTTCCCGGATAGCATCTTTTTTGACTAACCTTTTACTCATTCCGTATTCATTGCAGATTAATGAATTAAAGTGCTCAGCCAGGAGAGGAATGTCATCTTCTCTTTCATTGAGGGTAGGAACATGTATAAGGATAACGCTGAGTCTGTGATACAAATCCTCCCTGAATCCGTTATTTTCGATCTCTTTTTTAATATTCTTATTAGTTGCCGTTATTACACGGACATTAACGTGAATATCTTTGTCGGAACCAACCCTTGTAATTTTATTTTCCTGCAGAGCCCTTAATACTTTGGCCTGGGCAGACAAACTCATATCTCCTATCTCATCAAGGAACAGAGTTCCTCCGTTTGCTTGTTCAAACTTACCTATTCTCTGTTTTATAGCTGAGGTAAATGAACCTTTTTCATGACCAAAAAGTTCACTTTCAATAAGTTCAGATGGGATTGCAGCACAATTGACTTCAATAAATGGACCCTTTGCCCTTGTGCTTTTTTCATGTATCTGATGGGCAACCAGTTCTTTCCCGGTACCATTTGATCCCGTTATAAGAACTCTTGCTTCAGTAGGAGCAACTATGTCGATCATACTTCTAACCTTTTCTATAGCCTCAGATTCCCCCACAATCTCATACATCTTGCTTACCTTATTCTTAAGGACCTGGGTCTGTATGATAAGCTTTGATTTATCCATAGCGTTGCGGATAGTAATAAGAAGCCGGTTCAGATCGAGCGGCTTTTCAAGAAAATCGTATGCGCCTTTTTTTATAGCTTCAACTGCGGTATCGATATTGCCATGCCCGGAGATCATGATCACTGGTGTATCTGAAGATGTTTCCGATATTTTAACTAGTACTTCAATGCCATCCATCTTGGCCATTTTGATATCGCACAGAACTATGTCATATGAATTGGCAGAGAACATTTCAAGTCCTTTTGGTCCGTCTTCCGCAAGGTCGACTTCATGTTTTTCATATTCCAGAACCTCTTTCAGAGTGTTCCGGATTGCTTTTTCGTCGTCTATGACCAGTATTTTCGACATTTACTTTTGTCTTTTGTCTTTATCCACTGTATCTCAGCCATTTCCACATCTCTTTCCATGAGGTTTTCTTTCCGTACATAAGAATTCCGGTTCGGTATACTTTAGCTGCCATCCAGACAAATGCAGCAAAAGTAATCAGCATAATTACCATAGAAACAGCTATCTGCCATCCTGGTACATCGAAAGGAATACGTGCCATCATAACAATTGGAGAGGTAAAGGGGATCATTGAGCACCAGAATGATAGAGGGCTTTCGGGATTTTGCATTGTTCCCATTGCCACCATTAATCCAAGTAATATAGGTATGGTAACTGGTAGCATAAACTGTTGCGTCTCGGTTTCATTATCGACAGCAGAACCGATTGCTGCGAATATGGATGCATAAAGCAAATAACCTGTAATAAAGTAAAAGATAAAGCATATAATTATCAGACCCCATCGCTGATTTATTGCGTTATCGAACATTTTAGATAATTCGGCAAGCTGCGGTGATATTTCTGAGGCCTGAGCTGTTGTTGCAGCCTGTCGATTACCTGACATTAAATTCTGAGGTACAGATTGGGATATCTCTGTAATGTTTGTTTTCTGAAGTATAGTGGTTTTAATAACCATTGCCAGGCTGGCAGTCAGAATAATCCAGATGAGGAACTGAGTGAGACCGACAAGTGCAATGCCAATAATTTTACCCATCATCAGCTGTATCGGTTTCACGGATGAAATAATAACTTCAACAACTCTACTGGTTTTTTCCTCAATTACACCTCTCATAACCTGTGCACCGAAGATAAAGACCAGCATATACATCAGGAAGCCAAGTATGTATGCAAGTACCATTGCTATTCCTGTGCTGGTACCTTTTTCTACCCCGAATTCATCCAGCTTTTTTGTCTGAACAGAAACGTTAGTCTCAACATTTTTCATTATTTCATCAAGGTTTTCAACCTTGTATGCCAATAGCTTCTGACGTTCAATTTCCTTCTTAAGTGCCGTTTCTATATATGAAAGCAGGCCAATAGGCGGTTGTTTGCTTGATATAAGATAAACTGCATTGGGTGTATTTACAAGCTCGGGAGAAATATACAGAATGCCATAATATCCTGATTTTTCGAAGGTTTTTTTAAGATCTTCAACTTTAGTGTTTTCCAGGTATATAAATTCGGCATCTTTTGTGTTTTTAATGACTCCTTTAAAAAGATTTGAGTTGTCTTCAATAACTGCAATCCTTTTAAATTCCCCACTCTGATTCATCATTATCAGAGTAGGCACAATGAAGATAGCAGCCATGAGAACCGGTGCAAGAATAGTCATTATAATAAATGATTTTTTTCTTACCCTTGTTACATATTCTCTTTTGATAATTACGGATATCTTGTTCATAATTGGTAGGTTTCGATGTTAATAGAAGGTTTTAATTACGTGCTTCAACTGCCCTGATAAAAATCTCATTCATTGAGGGAAGAGCCGGGTTGAAAGATATAATATTACCAAATTTAATAGCAGTTTGCAGAATATCATTTGTATTGATATCGGTTGTAGTCTTCAATCTGAAAATACTTTTATTATTGTCTTTCTGCTCTCTGAGAATATTATAATGACCATTCCCTTCAATTTTTACATCACCTTCGAAAACAAGATCATATTCGTTTGCAGCCCATTTACTGCGGATCTCATTTACACTACCTTCCAGAATCGTTTTAGCTTTGTTAATCAAAGTAATATTATCGCAAAGTTCTTCAACAGACTCCATGTTGTGAGTTGAAAAAATAATAGTAGCTCCTCTTTCACGAAGAAACAGAATCTCATTTTTTATGATTTTTGTATTCAGCGGATCAAATCCTGTGAAAGGTTCATCAAAGATCAGAAGCTTTGGTTCATGAAGGACTGTTGTTACGAACTGAACCTTCTGCTGCATCCCTTTTGAAAGCTCTTCTACTTTTTTACCCCACCAGTCTATGATTTCAAGTTTCTTAAACCAGTACTTTAGTCTTTTCATTGCTTCTGCTTTCGAGAGGCCTTTCAGCTGTGCAAAGTATAAAGCCTGTTCGCCTACTTTCATTTTTTTATATAAACCTCTCTCTTCAGGAAGATAACCAATAAGCTGAACATCAGAAGGCATTAGCTTCTTGCCATTAAGAAAAAGCTCTCCGGTATCCGGCCCGGTAATCTGATTGATAATCCTTATAAGTGTAGTTTTTCCCGCTCCATTAGGACCCAGCAAACCATAGATACATTGTTCAGGAACAGAAATACTTACGTTATCGAGTGCCAGCTGGTTGCCATATTGTTTTGTGACATTCCTTGCTTCAAAAAGTGCCATAAGGGAATAATTTTAAAATATTTCAAAAGTAGTGTAAATATAGAAAAAACTCTCGAAATTAAGTTATGCGGGCTAACTCCGGGAATGTACAAATTTAGATAGAGTGAGGAATCTCTTAGATAGAGAGCAACTTCAGAGATCTTGAGGTAGGAACATTTGGACAAACGAAATCTGAAATCAGAACTTCTTTGACTTCTGATTTCTTCATTCAAATGTGCTGCATTCTTTTGTACGATTTTAGATTACTCAAAGTACCCCTTCATTCTTTCGAAAAAGCCTTTATCGTTTTTATCAGGATCGGGTGTGAAGGAGTCAGAATCTTTAAATTTCTCGAAGATCTTTAGTTCGTCTTTATTAATGCTTTTTGGTATCCAGACATTTACATTAACAAGCAGATCACCCCGTCCATAACCATTTACTTCAGGTAATCCTTTTCCGCGGAGACGCAGAATTTTGCCAGGCTGGGTCCCGGGTTCTATTTTTATTTTGACATTGTTATCGACAGTCGGTACTTCCACGTGCGTACCGAGCACTGCATCGGGAATACTTATAAAAAGATTGAAGATCAGATCATTTCCTTCTCTGATCAGCTCCGGATGTTCTTCTTCATCAATCACAACAAGAAGATCGCCATTTACACCACCTCTTCTTGGCGCATTACCTTTACCGCTGACAGTCATCTGCATCCCTTTTCCTACACCTGCAGGGATATTGATTTTTATTATCTCTTCTTTCTGTACAACCCCTTCTCCATAACATGCAGTACATTTTTTCGTGATAGTTTTGCCTTCGCCACCGCATGACGGGCAGACAGATGTAGTCTGCATCTGGCCGAGCATAGTATTTGTCAGTCGTGTAACGTGCCCCGAACCGTGGCAGGTTGCACAGGTTGATAAACTTGAAGGGGTAGCTGCACCTGTACCGCCGCAAGCGTCACAGGTATCGTATTTATTGACTTTGATTTTTTTCTCTGCTCCGGCTGCAATTTCCTGAAGGCTAAGTTTAACCTTGACTCTCAGGTTACTTCCTTTGTTCACTTTGTGTCCGCGTCTTCCGCCACCGAATCCGCCAAAACCGCCAAATGCATCGCCAAAAATGTCTCCGAATGAGGAGAATATATCGTCAACTGTCATTCCCTGACCAGAGAAGCCACCTCCATTGTTTCCCATTCCGGCATGGCCATAACGGTCGTATCGCGATTTTTTTTCATCATTACTTAGAACTTCGTAAGCCTCCGCAGCCTCCTTAAAATTTTCTTCTGATTTTTTATCGCCAGGATTCTTGTCGGGATGAAACTTCAAAGCCTGTTTCCTGTAAGCTTTTTTTATCTCATCCTTTGTGGCTTCCTTCGATAATCCAAGAACTTCATAATAATCTCTTTTTCCCATCCGCTTTGATTTTATTTTATTCAGCCACTAAACCTTTTTCGGAATAACATTTTGATTTATGCACCTACTACGACTTTCGAAAACCTGAGAACTTTATCCTGTAAATAATAACCCTTTAGCAACACATCAACCACTTTCCCTTTCTTATCGGCATCTTCTACAGGAGTTTTTGCGACAGCTTCATGCAGATCAACATTAAAATTGGTGTTAAGAGCTTCAATTTCCTTAATCCCATTCAGTTTAAGAAAATCACTAAACTTCCCGTAAATGATATTAATTCCGTCCCTTAAAGAACTGCAATCTGAGTTTGTATCCATATGTTTAAGAGCTCTTTCGAAGTCATCCATAAGCGGAATGATTGTTAGCAGCAGGTTTTCTCCGGCATATTTTGACATTTCCATTTTCTCGCGCAGAGTTCTCTTCCTGTAATTGTCAAATTCAGCTGAAAGACGGATATACTTATCCTGCATCTCTGCCAGTTTTTCGTCAGCAACTGTTAACTTTGGGACCAGTTTGTCAGAATCAATGGCTTCACTTTCTAACCCATCAGATGAATACTCTGTTGACCCGCCTGAACTATAATTATCTGATTGTTCCTCTTCAGTTTTACCTGGATTAACAGTATTTTCTTTATTTTCAGTTGATTTGTCAATGTTACTATGTCCTTCGTATAAATGATTTTTCATCTTTTTTTTCATCATCACAGACTGTATTTCAGTTTTATATCATTATTTAACAAAATGCCTGCCAAGCCTCAGATATTGACAATTTGGCAGGGAAATTATGACTAAGAGACTTAGAGACTGAGAGACTGAGAGACAAGGAAATATTAGGAAATCATACTGGCGCATATTCCCTAAGTCTCTAAGTCCCTTAGTCCCTTAGTCCCTAAATCCCTAAGTCATTGTTATTGTATTCTTTGGATATCCGCCCCCAGTGCATTCAGACGTTTATCAATATTCTGATAACCCCTGTCGATTTGTTCGATATTATGAATAACACTTTTACCGTCTGCAGAAAGGGCTGCGATCAGTAATGCCACACCTGCTCTGATATCAGGCGACGACATGACTGTACCTTTTAGCCTGATCATTTTGTCCTGGCCAATTACAGTGGCTCTGTGAGGATCACAGAGAATTATCTGTGCGCCCATATCAATAAGTTTATCAACGAAAAAAAGGCGGCTTTCGAACATTTTCTGATGAATAAGAACTGCCCCTTTTGCCTGTGTTGCTGTTACAAGGAAAACACTAAGTAAATCAGGAGTCAGTCCCGGCCATATAGCATCCGAAATTACCATTATGGAACCATCTATAAATGTTTCAATTTCGTAATGTTTCTGTGCAGGGATAAAAATATCATCACCTCTTCTCTCCAGGTTTATTCCCAGACGACAGAAGGAGTCGGGTATAATACCAAGGTTTTCGTAGGAGGTGTTCTTAATTGTTATCTCCGATTCTGTTATAGCAGCCAGCCCTATAAATGATCCGATTTCAATCATATCGGGAAGGATAGTATGGGTACATCCTTTAAGACCTGTAACTCCATCAATATAAAGGAGATTTGAACCAATGCCTCCGATTTTTGCACCCATAGAAACCAGCATCCTGCACAGTTGCTGAACATAAGGTTCACATGCAGCATTGTATATAGTTGTCCGGCCCTTTGCCAGAACCGCAGCCATAATAATATTTGCGGTGCCCGTAACGGAGGCCTCATCAAGATGCATATAGGTTCCTGTTAATGAGGGGGCTTCAACTTTAAAAAAAGGATCGGTGGAATCAAATTCAAACCTGGCTCCAAGCTTCTGGAAACCGGTAAAATGGGTATCGACCCGGCGACGTCCGATTTTATCTCCTCCGGGTTTAGGAATAAATGCTTTGCCAAATCTGGCAAGGAGGGGCCCTACTATCATTATTGAACCTCTTAAGCTTGAGCTTTGTGCCCTGAATTCTCCGGTCTGCAGATAATCGAGATTAACATTCACAGCTTCAAAGCTTGCGACTGATTCAGATTCTCTGATAACCTTAACACCCATACAACCGATCAGTTCGATCAGCATGTTTACATCACTGATATCCGGTATATTCCTGATAGTAATTTTTTCAGAAGTAAGGAGAGTTGCACAAATTACCTGTAAAGCTTCATTTTTGGCTCCCTGAGGTGTTATTTCTCCCTTAAGAGGCTTACCTCCCTGAACAATAAAAGTACCCATTAATGACGGCTGTGTCCTTTTTTCTTCACGAAATTCTTATTTTGTGGTTTACCGTGAGGTTTTCCAACAGGTTTTCTCTTGACCGGAGGAATCAGTTCTCTGACTTCAAGAATTCTTACTCCTTCAGTCATTAACAATTTTCCTTTAGATAACAATTTCATGTCTTTTATTATCACCTCATCAGCTACCTGTCCCCGGTTCCAGGTGATATATGATTTTTTCATCTGATTGACAATCAGCGTAGTGAGATATTCTTTTTTTTCTCCTTCTTCCAGTTCACAGGCTGCATCTATCATGAGTTCGATAATACGTCCATAATGGAGAAACCTTATATCTCCCTGCTTGTAAGGCACCTGCTTTGGTTTTTCAACAAACTTTGACGGTTCAGGTACAGGATATGGCGAATCAATATCAAGGTCAAAGCTTGCAATCAGGGCCAGATGATCCCATAATTTATGTTTAAAATCTCCGACATCGCGAAGATGAGGATTAAGATTACCCATTATCGATATTATAGTCTTCGCAGCACGGTTTCTCTCGGCCCTGTCTTCGATAGTCTTAATATGATCAACCATCTTCTGAACATTTCTTCCGTACTCAGGCAATGCCATTCTCTTCCTTTGAGTATTATAATCGTAATTCATTATGAGGATTTTATTTTATGCAAAGCTAGTAATTTAAAGCAAATTCACGATAGTGTGCTGAGTGTTAAAATAGTAAAATGGTCTCCAGGTAAATTTTTGAAGCCACATTATCTTTTTCTTTACTTTACCTTGCTACCTTTGATTGTCAACCAACAATTTAACGGAGCTATGAAAATCATATTGTCCATTTCTTTTTTTGTCATTTCCTGTTTTACGCTTACAGGAAAGGATGGTTATATGCGAAATACTTCTGCTGATATAATTCATTATGATTTTTCAATTTCAATAAGCGATACCAGTAATATTATTTATGGACATGCTTCAATAACTGTAAATTTTACAGGGGCTGTCTCCTCTATCGGATTTGACCTGAAAAACAGGGGAGCAGATGAAAAAGGGATGACAGTTCAATATTTAACATTTGATAAAGGATTAGTAAAATGGGTTCATAAGAACAATAGAATTGATATCACATTTGATGATTCAATAAAAGCCGGATCTCAGGGCATTTTTACTATTGATTATTCAGGAGTACCTGCTGACGGTTTGATTATATCGGAGAATAAATACGGTAAGCGTACTTATTTTGCTGATAACTGGCCTGACCGGGCTCGCAACTGGCTGCCATGCGTAGATCATCCATATGACAAGGCAACAGTAGATTTTAATATTACTTCTCCCGATCATTACCAGGTTGTCGGAAGCGGTTATCTTATTGAGGAAAGTTGCATGCCTAACCATACAAAACTTACTCACTGGAAGGAGGATGTTCCTCTCGCTACAAAAGTAATGGCAATCGGTGTTGCTCCTTTTGCTGCCAGACTTGAAGGTAATGTTTACGGTGTACCTGTATGGAGCTGGGTATTTTCTGAAAACAGGAAACAGGGATTTTATGACTATTCGGTTGGAGTAAAACCTCTGGCATTTTTTAGCCGGCTTATAGGTCCGTATCCCTACGAAAAATTGGCAAATGTTCAATCGAGGACTATCTTCGGAGGTCTGGAGAACGCCGGTTGTATATTTTATGCTGAAAATTCTGTTACCGGACAAGGTAACGATGAAAACCTTATGGCCCATGAAATTGCACATCAGTGGTTTGGGAATTCCGTCACTGAGAATGACTGGCATCACATCTGGCTAAGCGAGGGATTTGCGACTTATCTTACTGCTGTCTTCCAGGAGAAGACTTATGGAAAAGAAAAGTCGGATGAAACCATGAAGTCGGCTCGTGACAGGGTTATTGGGTTTTCTTTAAGATCGTCAAAGCCTGTGGTTGATACGACAATTACAGATCTGATGAAATTGTTGAATCCTAACTCTTATCAGAAAGGAGCCTGGGTTCTACACATGTTGCGACATGAGATCGGAGATGATCTGTTCTGGAAAGGAATGAGGCTTTATTATGAAGAATACAAAAATAAAAATGCTCTTACCAGTGATTTTCAGAATGTTATGGAGGCAGTAAGTAACAGGAATCTTGAATATTTTTTTAAGCAGTGGCTCTTTGTCGCCGGAGAGCCGGATTTAAAGATCACAACCGGCCCGGAGGAGAGAAAAGAATATACTGAAGTGACAATTGAGCAGACTCAGGAAAACTTGTTTCGTTTTGACATTGAATTGCAGATCAGAGATTCAAATGGGTCGCAGATAATTAAAATTCCAGTATCGGACAGAATTACAAAAAAGATCCTCAGGATTGGGAAAATTCTTGAGATTATACCAGATCCGAATATTAATTTACTGTTCCGGCGAGTTGGAGAGTAATTCACACATTGCTATTTTGTCAATGTTTGTGAAAAACATAATGTGAATGATAATGTTTGTGTTCTCCGTTTTCATGTTTATGAACATGTTCATGTATCAGGTTTACGCTTATCAGGAATTCCTCATCATTAAGGATCTCCGAAGCTGTTCCTGTTTTTTGAATCGTATGTTCATCTGAGAGCACAGCAACCCTGGGTTGAAGGTGGTCTATGAGATCAAGATGATGCGTCGTAAAAATAATGGTCTTTCCTGCATGGTTAAGTTCAAGGAGAAGATCGATGAAAAATGTCTGTGTTTTCGGATCGAGACTTGAGAGAGGTTCGTCAATAAGCAGAATATCAGGATTCATGGTAAGGACAGATCCAATTGCTACCTTCTTTTTTTCTCCGCCTGACAGCATATAAACGGGGCGATCTTTAAGGTATTCAATATCAAGAAATGTCAGCATCTGCTCTGCTCTCTTCACTGCTGATTCAACCGGAAGATTAAGCTGAAGAGGAGCAAACAAAAGTTCATCGAAAACTGTAGGACAAAACAATTGTATTTCCGGATTTTGGAAAATATAGCCCATGGTTTGTCGCAGTTCTGCACCAAGGCTTTTATTACCCATTGATTTTTCGGTTACCGGATTTCCTTTGAAAAAAACTTCCCCGGAATCAGGAAACACCAGCGCATTGATTATATGCAACAAGGTTGATTTACCACTTCCGTTTAGCCCTATTATCGCAACCATTTCACCTTTTTTTACAGAAAGGTTTATGTTTCTAAGAGCCGGAATTTTTCCGTAGTAGGAATAATTAATATTCTTAAGTGAGATGATCTCTTCCATTACTTTCTAAAAAAATAAATGATACAGATACCCGATGCGACTATGATAGATAGAGCAACAAAATCGAATGAAGAAAGTTTTTTTTGTGAATGGAGTATTATTTTCCCCTGATATCCTCTTGAAACCATTGCATCGTAAGTGCTTTCATAAATTATCATCGATTTTTTAAAAATGAAGAATATCCTTCCGCTTATCAGTTCCCTGATCTTACTATTCCTTATGTTCCCTGAGAGCCTCGATTTTAAGGCAAAATATGTTTCTTCTATTGTCCTGGATAGAATGAAAATGTACTTGTAAGCAAGTGAAATGATCATGAGGAACGTATCCGGCACTCCAAGTATTTTGAAGGATTTTATGAAAGAGGGGAAAGAGGTTGTAAAAACTATCAGCAATGCAAATGAAACTGAATTTAGTATTCTGAGAAAAACCAGCAGTACTACTTTAAATCCATTTTCAGTAAAACCAATATTCTGAGGGATGGTATAAATCCAGAAGTGTAAAGGTTTATTAAAAGTGATGATGTTGAAAATAATTTTTCCGGGAGTAACAATATTGAGTGAAGCCGGCAATACGACGATAAACCCAAATATAAAGACGAGTAGAAATATTTTTTTAAATACCTCGAAAATTTTTAACCTGGCTAAAAGGTACAATGAAAAAATAAATAATGTAATAGTTATTTGTGCCTTAAGATGGCTGGCAATACTTATAATAAAAACAAAATAGATCAGTGAAATAAGTTTAATATAGGGATTGATCTTCTGGAGCAGATATTCTTCCGATGCATTTTCAGCCTGAGAATAAATTGATTTTGCAGCTCTGGCAGAATTCAGTATTGTCCTGTCAATAAACGCAAGACCTCCTCTGCTGCTTTCAGATAAATCATTCTGATCATCAAATGGTTGAACCAGATATTCCGGAATTTTATTTTCCATTTCTGACAATCAATTTTGAAATTAACATCATTACTAGGTATGTTACAGTTGCTCCGATTATTCCGGAAACAATATAATAGCCTGATTGGTGAACGATCGATTTATCCTTCCTGTTTAAAGTATAATCAGATATAGGTGCTCTCCATACATCAGAATATTTTGCCAGTCCTTTTGGAACATAACCAATAAGTTCCTTCACTGTTTGTGCGGACCATTCACCCCAGGCATCGCCTGTATTAAAAAACGCAGGAAGCAGAATTCCTACCGGAGTGATAAAACATAATACAAGCAAAATAACGAGGATCTTCTTTTTAAGTTTATTAACTTTTAGCTCCATTCCTGAAAGCATAAATAAATGTTGGTTCGGTTTTTAAAAAGTAGTTAACAATTACAGCTGTTATTATTCCTTCAACAATTCCAAAAAGAAGCATATGTTCAATTGCCATAGCTGGAATTGCAATGCCAAGATCGTAAGGGCAATATAAGGCTTTCCCATCTTTAGTGGAAGCTATAAGCGGCTGTATCCCAAATTCCGCTCCGGTAACTATTGCTGCCAGAACCAGACTCAGATATCCTGCAATGAAAGCAGCAAAAGATACTTTTGCTTTTCTTATACGACCTTTACTGAAAAGCTTAAAAATGTAATATGCGGTAAAAGGCATGAAAATTGCCATATTGAAGCAATTAGCTCCGATTGTTGTAATTCCCCCATCTCCAAAAACCAGAGCTTGTATAATAAGTGCCACCGATACTGCTATCATTGCAGCCCATGGGCCAAAAAGAATTGCAATGACTGCAGAACCCACCGCATGTCCTGTTGTACCACCAGGCACAGGTAAATTAAACATCATGATTATAAATGAAAATGCAGCGGCCATTCCAAGGTATGGAATATTACGGGTAGAAACTTCTTTTTTTACTTTCTTAATCGCCACTGCTATTGTCGAAACAAATACTCCGAAAAATGGAATATATGTTTGCGGACTAAGGTAACCATCAGGAATATGCATTAAATTTTCATTTAAAAAATTTTATAAGAACCTGGCGTCAAAATACTACCGGAATTACTAATTGCTTAACACCCATGCGTTCCCGTTAAAAATGTACTCCTTAATATTTAAGTTTTGTTCATTAAAAAGTTTTCTTGAATCGCTGAGGAATTTTTTCATATGGAGATAAGCGTCAGGCTTATCGAAAAAATCAGGTTTATTTTCAAACTCCGAACAGGGCAGGATAAAGAATTTTTTTCTGTATTTCTCAATAGGTGTGTAAACCCATGTCAGGTAATATCCTGCATTTGAGATTGTATATTTATCTCCTTTTCGTGTAAGCTCTACTCTGACCATTGATCCTCCGTCGGTTTTCGGTCTTCTCTGGTTTGATACAAAATTACCGAGCGAGTATACTACCACATCATCGTTTCCTGTTGCGGTATTTCTGACTTTTGTCATTTTTTGCAATACATGCGGATGTGACCCTATTACCATGTCAACACCGATTGATTGGAAATATTCTGCAAGATCAGACTGGCTTTTTGAAGGAATCGTATCATATTCTGTTCCCCAATGCAGAAAAAGGATGATTATATCTGCCATTTTATCCTTAGCTTTATTTACATCTTCAGTAATCTTTTCTTTATCAAGCATATTGACGATTACAGGTTCTGGAACAATTATCCCGTTAGTGCTAAAAGAGTAATTTAACAGGGCAATGGAGGTTCCGTTTCTGTGAATAATTAATGGAGTGAGACTATCACGGCATGATGAATTAAGAAAAGTCCCTGTATGCGGAATTCCGATGCTGTCGAGTTTATTGATTGTACTTATTATACCTTTCTTTCCCCTGTCAGCTGCATGATTATTTGCTGTGACAAGGTAATCGATACCTGCATTTTTGCAAGCGACTGCAAGATCGGCAGGTGAGCTGAACTGTGGATACCCGGTATATGGAGGACCGCCAAGAGTAACCTCAAAATTGGCAATAGCAATATCGGCATCAGAAATAACCGGCTTTATATATTGAAATACATCATCATAGTTATAAAGATGTGTCTCCCTGTTTTCTGCAGACCATATCTGTTCGTCATGGCCCATAATATCGCCAATAAAAAGAAGGGAGATTTTGTCTGCCGATGCCGGATGGTTCTGGCTTTTTGCAGAAATGAATACTGAAATGAAAAGCGATAGAAAAAGAACTGTTCTTATATTAAATAGTTTTCGATTCATAGGTTTATGTTTTCAAGTTGCTGATTATCAGGCCATAGCTTCATTAATTGATATTTGTGTTTTCAAAGATACCTTAAAATTTCGTATCCTGAGATTATGTTTCATATTTGGAATTTACTTAGTTAATACTCTGTTTAACTCCGGCTAACTCCGTGGTAAATGGATTTCATTTTGTACTTTTAACAGCCTTCAATTTTACAGGAATTAATTTTTTCCTGTTATAGACAAGGGTAATTTATACCGAGATATAGATGTTTAATACTGGAAAATCCGGAAGAGCTGCAGGTGTGAAAAAGCTATTTATTTCCGGGTGGCCATTTCTTCTTTGCGTCTTGATCTTTTTAAGCATAAGATTTGCAGCCCGGAACACCGGATTAGTTGATCAATTCTATTCTTTGGGAGTTTATCCCATTATCGCAAAGACTTTTTCATCAGTAAGCAGCCACATCCCTTTTTCTTTGTGGGATATATTTTGGCTTTTAATATTATTTCTGATAATCAGTGGACTTGTTCTGGTCGTTTTAAAAAGAATAAAATTTAGCTGGTACATTTTGAGAACCTTGCAATTGTTTGCATTGCTCTACTCATTTTTCTACCTGGCTTGGGGTTATAACTATTTCAGACCAGGGATTGAAAAACGTATTGGCTGGAAAAGCCCGAAAGCCTATGATACTATTTTCCGGTCGGTTCTCGATTCAATAATCAGCCAGACTAACCAGAACTATATTTCAGTTTCAACTTCTGATTACTTAAAGATTGACACGCTTGTAGAGAATTCTTACAGTAAAAATGGTAAGTATTTAGGTATTCGTTATCCAAATGGCACAAGGCGACCGAAGACAATGATATTCAGTTCATTCTTTGGAAAATTGGGAGTAAATGGCTATTTCGGACCATTTTTCAATGAAATCCATATAAATTCCTATCTGCTTCCGGTAGATTATCCATTTGTGCTTGCTCATGAGAAAGCACATCAGTTTGGTATAACCAGTGAAGCTGAGGCTAATCTTGCTGCGTTTATAATTTGTATAAAATCAGGCGATCGACAACTGAGATATTCAGGATATCAATCCTTGCTGCTTTATTTTCTCAAGGATGCATCACAGATTAAGGAATATAGGGAGTATATTGATAAAATCGATAAGAGAATTATTCAGGATTTGCGATCTCGCCAGAAATACTATCTGGGTCTTGAAAATAAAAACATGTCGGATATGCAATCAGCAGTTAATGATGCGTATTTAAAAGCAAATAAGATTGAAAAAGGAGTTAAGAATTACGATCAGGCTGTTTCTCTTGTGATAAGTTGGTATTATAATTCGAATCTCATTACTGAATAAGGTTGAAGATAAGGATTAAAAAGTCCCTTATGAGAATTATTCATAATGGGTCTGTTCTTAAAACCTTAATATTTATTAACTTTGCCCGCTTTATTTTAAAAAACCTGAGGTACAGTATCTAGCATTATGAGAGGAAAAGAAAATCATCTGGATATTAAGAAACTCTCTCTGGCAGGTGTAGTTATCACCCTGGGTGTCGTTTTTGGTGATCTCGGTACAAGTCCTTTGTATACCATGAAGGCAATTGTACTTGCCGGGAAACATAATATTAATGAGTTACTTATTTATGGCTCATTATCATGTGTTTTCTGGACACTGACACTTCAGACCACAATAAAGTATGTGCTGATCACTTTGCGTGCTGATAATAATGGTGAAGGAGGGATCTTTGCACTTTTTGCATTAATAAAGAAGAAATCGGGTTGGGCGGCACTTCTTACCATGATAGGAGGAGCAGCATTACTGGCTGATGGGGTAATAACGCCTTCGATTACGGTAACATCAGCTATTGAAGGTTTAAGGTATTATAGTGCAGGCATTCCGGTTGTTCCAATTGTTCTCGTAATTTTTGCTGCACTTTTTTTTATACAGCAGTTTGGTACCAATTTTGTCGGAGGTTCCTTTGGCCCTATTATGATTGTCTGGTTTTCAATGCTTGGGATCTTTGGGTTTTCTCAACTCACTTTGCATCCTGACATATTAAGAGCCATTAATCCAATGTTCGCAATGAGGTTTCTGAGTGATTATCCGGGTGGATTTATTCTTCTGGGTGCTGTTTTCCTTTGTACCACAGGAGCTGAAGCACTCTATTCAGATCTTGGGCATTGCGGAAGAGCCAACATCAGAGTATCATGGATATTTGTAAAGATCGCATTGTTGCTTAACTATTTCGGACAGGGGGCATGGTTAATGATGAATGACGCTTCTGCAGCAGATCTGAATCCGTTTTTCACAATAATGCCAAGGTGGTTCCTCCTTCCGGGAATATTAATCTCAACTGCTGCTGCCATTATAGCAAGCCAGGCCCTGATAAGCGGATCATATACACTTTTAAGTGAAGCGGTATCGCTTAATTTTTGGCCCAAAATCAGAATTTTACACCCGACATTTATCCGCGGGCAGGTGTATCTGCCTTTTGTTAACTGGTTCCTATGGATTACCTGCAGCCTGGTCGTATTCTTTTTTAAGGAGTCTGCAAACATGGAAGCAGCTTATGGATTAGCAATTACTATTACAATGATAATGACCACATTGTTATTGTCTTATTATTCATATCAGAGAGGATGGGACCACCGGCTGGTTTTATTAATGCTCACAGTTTATCTCACAATTGAAGGAGGTTTTCTGGTAGCAAATCTTCATAAATTCAAATACGGAGGATGGTTCACGCTTTTGCTGGCATCTCTCTATTTCATTATCATGTACGGATGGTATTTTGGAAGAAAATTGAAAAACAGGTATGTTACCTTTACTGACCTCTACAAATATATCGACATGTTTAAGGATTTATCAAAAGATAATTCTGTTCCTAAAACCGCAACAAACCTGGTCTATATAATAAAGGCCAACAGAGTCGATCAGGTTGAATCTAAAGTGATATATTCAATCTTTCAGAAGCAACCGAAAAGGGCAGATACATACTGGTTTATTCATGTCGACAGGATTGATGAACCAGACAGGATCGATTACCAGGTTAACCAGATAATACCCAGAGTTTTGATACGAGTGGATTTTCATATAGGGTTTAAGGTTGAGCCAAAAATCAATTTATATTTTAAGGAAGTATTGGAAGATATGACGGCAGCAGGCGAAATAAAGCTTGAGAGTACCTTCGACTCACTTAAGAAACATTCAATGCCGGCAGATTTTAAGTATATTCTCATTGACAGGATTATGCCAAATGATTATAAGCTCTCAGGTATGGAAAATGTCACACTGGCGCTTCACAGCCTGTCGAGATTGCTTTGTATTTCTGATGTTAAAGCGTTGCAGCTCGATTCTGCAAACACTATTGAGGAGCAGGTACCTATCACTATTGACCAGCCTGTTGAAACCAGAATAAGCCGGTTAAGATAATTTTCTCTTGTTATTTGTAGTGCCGAAATGGATTGCGGCATACTGAAACCTTTCAACCTCAAATCATTAATTGCATATCAGGTACCTGCAAAGATCTCTTCTGAATTCAGAAGAAGATCTACATATTGTGCTCTTTTATAAACGAATGGATTACCCGGGAGCTTGTTTTTAGAGAGCTTTCCTCTGAACTCCCCGATACTCTTGTAGCTCTTGAGATCCATCCATTCTTCCAGTTCTTTTCTGATATTCAATATCTGAGATAAGCCATTTTTGTATAGCGTGCTCACAATCTGAACACATGTGGCTCCTGACAATAACAGCTTAATCACGTCTTCACCGCTGAAGATTCCATAACTGCTGCATATATCAGCTTTGATATTATCGAATAATAGTCCTGTGTATCTCAATGATTTTTTATAATCACCAGCATTACTCAGATGTAACGTTTTAATGTGCTTTTCAGTATTAATATCTATATCAGGCTGAAAGAAGGAATTAAAAAGAACAACAGCATTGGCTCCTGCTTTATCAAGCTTTTTAATAAAATTCAGGATATTAGAATAATCAGAACTCAATTTTACGCTTATCGGAATAGAAATATTTTTTCTTATCTCTTTCAAAGTTTTGATCTGTTCATCTTCTATTTCCCCGGCATTTCTATTAAAATCAAGAGGGATCTGGTAAAAATTAAGCTCAATTCCATCGACTCCGGTTTCGCCTAAAAGAGTGGCATATTTGAGCCAGGTTTCATTATTTATTGCATTTAGGCTGGCTATAAGGGGAATCGTTAAACTCTCCTTTGCTTTTCTGATATTTAAAAGATGTTCATCGGGCCCACTGTGCTTTATATTAGGATGTATCTGAACCATCTCGGCATTGAGATCATTGAATTCATTGAGTCTTTCATCTAACTGAAAGCTCTCCAGCTGTATCTGTTCCTCAAAAAGTGACTTGAATACAATTGCTCCTGCTCCGAGTTCTTCAGCTTTTTTAAGATTGTCAATATCTGTAACGAGATTTGAAGCTCCCAAAATAATTGGGTTATTAAGCTCAATCCCCATGTACTTGGTTGAAAGTTTATTCATGGCTTGTTTTCTAATACTATTATTCTATGTAATCCTCTTCCAGATCGTTATGCTCATCGCCTCCTAAACTGTAATAGTTATTCTCTTCATCTTCACTTCCTATCAATTCCAGTTCGTCATCAAGTTCCGAACCTGGTATATCTAAATCGCTTCCTGAAAAGTCATCGGTAAAATCCACTTCATTGTATTTGCCTGCATGAATCCTGTCAAAAGTTTCCTTGATACTCGTTGGATCTTCCGGATTCCTGTTCCTGTCCTTATGATATTTTCCATAAATATCTTCACGAGGAGGATAAGGAGGATATCCTTCCGGATTATCTTTCTCCCTTTTATTATCTCTCAGATGCGGCAGTTTTCCCATGGTAGGTTTCTCTTTCATAAGTCTCCGGCAGTGATAGATTAAACTGGTTAATCATTTTGTGAAACTGTTTTTGCGACATGCTTTCGACAAAACAACTTTTTGATATCTATAAATATAAACAAATTCATAACTTTCATTGTTCAATTTAAAATTGATAATTTAAGTATCCGTAATCAAACAATAAAATCAGTTTACTACCCTTGGGGTTTGGATAAATAAATTGATTTTCAAGCGATTTTGGATTTCCAGTTCATGTCTGCAAATTATCAATTTTGATTTGATTAATGATAAACCATAAAAAACTGCATATTATAATATTTGTATTTATTGAACTTAAAAAATCATATATTTAAATTTGTTTTGGTTTAATAAAAATGCAGTAATAAATTACATTCAACACTTTATAATTTATGTTGTTGATACAAGATATAACTTTCTGGCCCTTTATAGTATTCGCGTTTATTGTAATTTCCCTTATTGGTATAATGATAGGTCTTTCCTATGTCCTTGGAGAGCGACATAAAGAAAAGACAACTGATGAACCGTACGAGTCGGGGATCCCCCCGACAGGTGATGCACGATTACGGTTTTCTTCCGGGTTTTATATTATTGCAATGTTCTTCGTCATTTTCGACCTGGATGCTGCTTTTATTATGTTATGGGCTGTCTCATTCCGCGAGCTTGGAATTGGTGGATATATAGGAATTCTGGTTTTTATTGGATTGCTGGTTGTACTATTATTATATGAGCTGAGCATTGACGCCCTTGACTTTGGACCAAACGGGAAAAAAATTCTCAGGTATAAAAACAGGATTAAAGAAGATATCTGATGAAAAATGCTGAAGAGAAATTTCCTTCATCGAAAATAAATACTAACGATGAAGCCATTCGAAGATCGGTACTACTCGGTAAGCTTGACGAAATGGTTTCCTGGGGTAGGAAGAATTCTCTATGGCCTTTCGGTTTTGGCTTATCTTGCTGTTTCGTAGAAATGGCTACAGCTCTTACAAGCCGGTATGATATCGCACGATTTGGAGGAGAAGTAATACGGGGTACCCCCAGAGAGGCAGACGTAATGGTTGTTGCAGGAACCGTTTTTCTTAAGATGGCACCGATAATACAGAGGCTCTATGAACAGATGATGGCACCACGATGGGTCATCTCCATGGGATCGTGTGCGAATTCCGGTGGAATGTATGATATATATAGTGTGGTTCAGGGTGTTGATAAGTTTTTGCCTGTTGATGTATATGTATCCGGATGCCCTCCCCGTCCTGATGCTTTTCTTGAAGGGCTGCTTCTTCTCAGGGAATCAATAGGAAAAGAGGAGCGTCCTCTAAGTTGGGTAATCGGACCTCAGGGTATTCATAAAGCTGAAAAGATCTCCATGAGAGATAAGAAAATGGAAGAAAGATCAAAGATGACCATAATCCGCCCAATGAATGAAATTTAATTGGCTGTTAATTATTTCAATAAACTGATGAGCCTTAACGATCACAATATATTTTCTGAAATTGAATCGAGATTAGGTGATCATTTCATCCTTTTTCGGCAGCAGACCAGAGATGGTACTCCTACTATCTGGACTGACAGGGATAAACTGGTTCAGGTCTTAAACCATCTCAAAAACGAAATAGTTCTTCCTTTTAGAATGCTTTATGATCTGACTGCTATCGACGAACGAACACGAACAAAACGTGATGGTCAGCCAGCGAGCGATTTCTCAGTTGTTTATCACCTTACCTCGTTTGAAAGGAATGAGGATTTAAGGATAAAAGTTGCCCTTAAGAATGATGATATAAATATCCCGAGTATAACAAGTATCTGGCAATCAGCAAACTGGTATGAGCGTGAAGTATTTGATATGTTTGGTATAAACTTCACTGGGCATCCGAGACTGACAAGAATCCTGATGCCTAAAACCTGGAAAGGGCATCCTTTAAGGAAGGAACATCATGCTAGAGCAACTGACATGGAACCGTTTGTACTGACAGACATGTTGCGGGAAGAAGAAGACGAAAATCTTAATTTTAAGCCTGAAGAATATGGTTTGGACTCAAAGAGCGAGGATAGTGATTTTATGTTCCTGAATGTTGGACCTCAACATCCGGGTACCCATGGATTATTAAGGCTTATAGTTCAACTGAACGGGGAAGATATCGTAAACATAATACCTGATATAGGCTTCCATCATCGTGGTGCTGAGAAAATGGGAGAAAGACAATCATGGCATACATTTATTCCCTATACCGATCGTATTGATTATCTGGGTGGTGTGATGAATAACCTGGCTTATCTGCTCTCAGTGGAAAAATTAGCCGGTATTGATCCTCCCGGGCGGGCCCAGGTTATCCGTATAATGATGAGCGAGCTTTTCCGCATTGCAAGCCATCTTGTCTGGCTTGGTACATTTGCACAGGATATGGGGCAGATGTCTCCGGTATTCTATGCATTTAATGACAGGGAAAGGATATTCGATATTGTAGCTGCAATTACCGGTGGCCGTATGCACCCGTCGTGGTTCAGGATAGGTGGTGTTGCTCACGATCTGCCTGAGGGATGGAATAAGCTGATCCAGGAGTTTGTTAACTACTTTCCAAAAAGACTTAAAGAATTTGAGAATATTGTTCTTAAAAACCGGATATTAAAAGCTCGTACTATTGGAATTGGTGTTTTTACCACTGGGGAGGCTATCGAATGGGGAATCACTGGTTCCGGGCTAAGGGCGACAGGTTATGACTGGGATTATCGCAAGAAAAGACCATATTCCGGTATCGAGAACTTTGAATTTGATATACCGCTTGGGAAAAATGGTGACTGTTACGACAGGGCGCTTGTACGGATGGAGGAGATGAGGCAAAGTTTGAGGATCATTCAACAGTGCATAAGAAACATGCCTGCCGGGCACTACAAATCTGATCATCCGCTCGCAATACCGCCAAGGAAAGACAAGACCATGAAAGATATTGAAACGCTTATAAATCACTTTGTTGGCGTTTCATGGGGGCCGGTTATACCTGCAGGAGAGGCAATGGTACCTGTTGAAGCAGCCAAGGGCAGCAACGGTTATTATCTTATCAGCGACGGCAGTACATCTTCGTATCGTTCAAGAATCCGGACACCTTCTTTCCCTCATATGCAGATGTTACCGTTCATAACCAAAGGATATACTATACCTGATCTTCTGGCAATATTGGGTGCAATGGATTTTGTTCTGGCTGATCTGGACAGGTAAGGAGAAAGGATACCGGAGAAAGGAGAGAGAAGATAAGACAAAAGCAGTATGACAGGAGATTGCTTCGCTTCGCTCGCAATGACGTTGCAAGTAATCAAGTTCTGATTATAATGAAAATAGATAACTAGAAACGCGAAACGAGGAACAAGCAACTAGCAAGTAGCAACAAAATTAGATTCAATGCTGACCGAAGAAGAAATAAAAGAAATACGTAATGAGATAAACCAATATCCGTATCCTGCAGTAGCATGCATAGACGCATTAAAAATCGTTCAGCAGCATCGCGGGTGGGTATCGGATGAGTCCATAAAGGATATAGCGCTACTCCTGAATGTTTCAAATGAAGAGATCGATGGTGTTGCTACATTTTACAGCAGGATCTATCGTAAACCGGTCGGCAGGAATGTAATACTGCTATGCGACAGCGTCAGTTGCATGATTATGGGATATGAATCGCTTTACGGTTACATTTCAGGGAAGCTTGGAATAAGCTTCGGCGAAACCACTTCCGATGGGCGTTTTACTCTTCTTCCAATCTCATGTCTTGGTGATTGTGATAATGCACCTGCAATGATGATCAATAATGATCATTTTAACAGGCTGACTATTGAAAAGATTGATGAACTCTTAGCAATTTATAAATAGCAAGAGATGGAAAGGCCATTGACCCAATATATTAAACCAGGCTCCCTTGCTTTTAATCTCGATGATTATAAAAAAACCGGTGGTTATGAAGGCCTCCGGAAAGCTTTGAAGAATATGACTCCAGGTGAAGTAACAGGCAATGTCAAAGCTTCAAATTTACTTGGACGTGGAGGTGCCGGTTTTCCTACTGGCGTTAAATGGAGTCTGATACCGATGGATGGGGACAAATCCAAACCAAAATATCTGGTATGCAATGCAGATGAAATGGAACCAGGGACTTTTAAAGACAGGTATCTTCTTGAAGGTAATCCTCATCAACTAATTGAAGGAATGATTATTGCAGCTTATGCTATCCAGGCTGAAAAAGCATATATCTTTCTCCGCTGGGCTTATAAAAAAGCAGATGCAATCCTTAGGAAAGCAATAGATGAAGCATATAAGGCAGGTTATCTTGGCAAAAACATTCTTGGATCGGGTTTTGACCTCGATTTATATATTCATTCCAGCGCCGGCAGATATATATGCGGGGAAGAGACTGCCCTGTTGAATTCCCTTGAAGGAAAAAGAGCAGTTCCCCGTACAAAGCCACCATTCCCGGCAATAAGCGGTCTTTTTGGACGGCCAACTGTGGTAAATAATGTTGAGACCCTATCATGGATTTCGCATATTGTTGAAAATGGTGCTGACTGGTTCAAGGGATTAAGCCTTACCGGAACAGGAGGTACAAAGCTATTTGGAATAAGCGGCAAAGTTAAAAATCCCGGAACATGGGAATTGCCACTCGGAATAACAGTACGGGAACTTCTTGAAGAACATGCAGGAGGCATGGCTTCCGGGCACAAATTCAGAGGGGCATTACCAGGAGGTGCATCTACAGACTTTCTTATAGAGGAACATCTGGATGTTAAAATGGATTTTTCAACTGTGGCGGCTGCAGGCAGCAGACTTGGAACAGGAACAATGATCATACTTGACGATAAAACCTGTCCTGTGGCATTCGTTCATAATGTAGAAAAGTTTTTTGCCCTTGAAAGCTGCGGCTGGTGCACTCCATGTCGGGAAGGGCTCCCATGGGTTGAAAAAATGCTATCTTCAATAGAAGCAGGAACTGGCAAAATGGAGTATCTTAACCTGCTAAGCTTTAATGCTAAATACTTTGGTCCGGGTAACACTTTTTGTGCTCATGCCCCGGGTGCTGCAGAACCGTTGCAAAGCGGACTGAAATATTTTTATGATGATTTTGTCAGACATATTGCAGAAAAAAAATGTCCCTGGAGGTAAAAATGGTAAAGATCAGCGTTGATGGGAAAAACTATGAGGTAAAACCTGAGAAGAATCTTCTCGAGACCTGTCTTTCGCTTGGAATAGACATTCCCCATTTCTGTTTCCATCCTGCACTCGGATCCGTCGGCGCATGCAGGTTATGTGCCGTAAAGAAATTCAAAGATAAGGATGATACCAGGGGTCGTATAGTAATGTCATGCATGGAAACTGTTACTGAAGGGTTGATTGTTTCAGTTGAAGATACCGATGCAAGGGCATTCAGGGCTTCTGTAATCGAGAGCCTCATGACCAATCACCCTCACGACTGTCCGGTTTGTGATGAAGGAGGTGAATGCCATTTACAGGACATGACAGTTATGACCGGTCATAATTACAGACGTTTTGACTTTCCTAAAAGGACTTATAATAATCAGGAATTAGGACCATTCATTAGTCATGAGATGAACCGCTGTATTCAATGTTACCGCTGTGTCAGGTTTTACAGGGATTATGCGGGAGGGAAAGATCTGAACGTCTTTTCTTTGAGGAATCATGTTTATTTTGGAAGACATGAAGATGGGACGCTCGAAAATGAATTCAGTGGTAATCTGATAGAGGTTTGCCCAACCGGTGTTTTCACGGATAAAACACTCAAGAATCATTTCATACGAAAATGGGATCTTTCAAACGCCCCTTCAGTCTGTGTTCACTGCAGCGTTGGATGCAATATTATTGCAAGTGAACGCTATGGTTCGCTGAGACGCATAATGTGCAGGTATAACGGAGCAGTGAACGGATATTTTATCTGCGACAGAGGCCGTTTCGGTTATGAATTTGTTAATGATGAAAAGCGAATTAAAACTTCACAGATCCGTTCGGATAAACCTGGTATGACTGGACCAGCCGAAGACGGACAAGTGCTTTCAGTTCTGCATAAATCATTATCAAAGAGTAAGAAAATAGTTGGTATAGGTTCTCCAAGAGCATCTCTGGAATCTAATTTTGCATTAATGTCTCTGGTAGGAACAGAGAACTTCAGTCACGGTGTTTCACGAAAGGAATTTCTGATTACCAAAACAATTTCTGAGTTCTTTCAGCATAGCGGTATCCGTACTCCGTCATTAAAGCAGATTGAAAAAGCTGATGCTATCATGGTTCTCGGTGAAGATCTGACTAATACAGCGCCAATGATTGCTCTTGCTTTGCGTCAGGCTGCACGAAATGTGCCTTATGAAGATGCAAAGAAGAAAGGAATTCCGCTGTGGAATGATGCACCTGTACGAGAACTTGCGCAGGATTCAAAAAGCCCGTTGTTCATTGCCACAGGCTTAGCTGATTCTCTTGATGAAATTGCCAAAGAGATATTTCGGGCATCATCGGAGGACATTGCAAATCTTGGTTATCGTATTGCGCAGGAGCTTGACCCGATCGCTCCGGAAGCAAAAACCGGGGGGGAAGATATTCTGATGTTGGCCGGGCGAATTGCACTCTCTTTGAAAAATGCTAAGAACCCATTGATAATATCAGGGATTAGTTCCGGAGAGGAAACTATAGTATATGCTGCCTTAAATATAGCCTCTGCACTTCTGACTACGGGATCAAATGTAATGCTTAGCATGGTATTACCGGAATGCAATAGTATGGGCCTCTCATTGCTTCCCGGTAAAGCATTTGAAGATGCAATCTTATCAGACGAAAGTAAAGAGATTGATACGCTCATTGTACTTGAAAATGATTTGTACAGAAGGGCAGGTGAAGATTCAGTTAATGAGGTGTTTAACAGAAGCAGCCAGATAATGGTTCTCGATCACCTTATAAATAAAACAACAGAAAATGCAGATCTGATATTACCGGCGTCTTCATTTGCCGAATCAGAAGGTACACTAGTAAATAATGAAGGCCGGGCTCAGCGATTTTATAAAGCAATTGACACCAAAAACGAGCCTAAGGAAAGCTGGCGATGGATAAGCGAATTTATTAGCATCAGGAATGGAACTCAGGAAGTTTCCTGGAAACGATTGGATGATATTGTTGAATCTATGGCTAATGAATTGCCTGTTTTTTCAAAGTTAAAAAATTATAAGCCTGATGCAGATTTCAGGATGCTGAACGCAAAGATCCCGAGACAAACAATTCGATTCAGCGGCAGAACTGCAATGAATGCAAATATCACTGTCAGTGAACCAAAACCTTTGCAGGACCTTGATTCCCCATTGGCATTCAGCATGGAAGGACGACAGGAAAATCCTCCATCATCGCTGGTTCCTTTTTACTGGACGCCAGGATGGAACTCGGTACAGGCTATGTATAATTATCTTGATGAACCTGGTGCATCCATGAAAGGAGGAGATCCCGGAATCAGACTCATTGAACCGGTGGAAGGAATTAAAAATATTTATTTCAAAAAAGGGTCGCATATTCCAGTGGCAGAAAAAGGTGAGTTACAGATGATTCCTGTATATCAGATCTTTGGAAGCGATGAGCTTAGTTCAGTAAGTCCTTCGGTCTTACAGAGAATTCCTGAACCTTTTGTTTTGATGAATCAGAAGGACGCTGAATTAATTAAAGCAATTGAAGGGGACTACATTCAGTTGGAGACATTAAAAATTCAATTTAAACTAAAAGTTAAAATAGAAAATAGTCTTAGCCAGGGATTAGCCGGCTTGTCGGTAAATTTACCAGGTATGCCATTTATTGACTTACCGTGTAGCGGAAAATTTCATAAACTTTAACTTACTGTTCATGAAATATGCCTTTATAATTGCAGGGGTACTTTTGATAGCATTGTCGATTGCTGCCGGACTTATATGGGTAGAGCGCAGGCTCCTTTCTGTCTGGCAGGACAGACTGGGTCCGAATCGGGTAGGTCCGTTTGGTCTCGGACAAGTGATTGCTGATACAATAAAGCTATTCTTCAAAGAGGACTGGGTGCCTCCTTTTTCTGACAGGCCCGTTTTTATCCTTGCTCCAGGAATTCTTATGATCACTATACTGCTTACATTTGCAGTAGTACCTTTCGGCCCCAATTTTTATGTATTTGATTCAAATATTGGAGTGTTGTTTTTTCTTGGTAACTCCTCTCTTGGTGTTTACAGTATAGTGCTGGGCGGCTGGGCTTCAAACAACAAATATTCATTGATAGGAGCTATGAGAGCTTCTGCACAGATGCTCACCTATGAAGTTTTCATGGGCCTTTCACTTATGGGTGTGGTAATGATGGCCGACAGCTTTAGTTTCTGCAAGATTGTTGAAGCCCAGAAAGGAGGATGGTTCTTTATACCACAGTTTATTGGCTTTGTTGTCTTTTTTATTGCCGGTATCGCCGAGACTCACAGGCTCCCTTTTGATATTCCTGAAGCAGAAGGCGAACTTATAGCAGGTTACCATTCAGAATATTCCGGTATGAAATTTGGGATGTTTTTCGTTGGTGAGTATCTGGGAATCACACTTATCTCGGCACTTATCTCAACGCTCTTTTTCGGAGGATGGCTCGGACCATCATTTCTCCCACCGGTTTTCTGGTTTTTATTTAAGACCTTCTTTTTTATATGCGTGTTTATTCTGCTTCGGGCATCATTACCCCGGCCAAGGTATGATCAGCTGATGGAGTTTGGATGGAAGATTTTATTGCCGCTGTCGTTGCTCAATCTCCTAATTACAGGAGCAATATTGATATTTTTAAAATGAAAGAGGAATTTTTTAACCACAAAGGTCACAAAGAAATTACACAAAGGTCACAAAGGCTTTACTTTGTGTACTTTGTGCCTACTTTGTGTACTTTGTGTTTAATGGATTTCATTTTTCTAACCAATAATCTCGATTTTAATTCTAAGTTATGATAAGCATTCTTCGCAGTATGTGGCTTACTTTTCTTCATGTGTTTCACAAAACAGAGACTGTGGAATATCCTGAAGTCAAGCCATATCTTGCTCCCCGCTACAGAGGGAGAATTGTCCTTACAAGGGATGCTGAGAAGAATGAAAGGTGTGTAGCATGTTATCTTTGTGCAGCCGCATGTCCGGTTGATTGTATTTCATTGCAGGCGACAGAGGATGAGAATGGCAGGAGATACCCCGAATTCTTCAGGATCAACTTTTCAAGATGTATTTTCTGTGGCTTTTGTGAAGAAGCCTGTCCTACATATGCTATCCAGCTTATACCTGATTTTGAGATGGCTGAGTATGACAGACAGAATATGGTTTATGAAAAGGAACATTTACTGATAAGCGGTGAAGGAAAATATCATGGATATAACTTCTATAAAAATGCAGGTGTTGATATGGGGGTAAAAGCGAAAGGTGAAGGTGAAAATGAAGAGAAGTCTGTTGATTTAAAAGATCTGTTGCCTTAATTAATTTGCAGAAAAGATGGATGTATTTTTCTATATAGCAGCAATTGTGGCAATTATCTCAACAGTAATGGCTATCTCAGGCAGGAATGCGATTCATTCACTACTTTATCTTATTTTATCACTCCTGTCGGTATCTGTTATATTTTACCTTTTGAGTGCTCCGTTTATTGCAGCTCTGGAGGTAATAATTTATGCTGGTGCTATAATGGTGCTCTTCATTTTTGTTACCATGATGCTGAACATTGGAATTGAACGGGAAACTGAAAAGCAATGGCTCAGACCGCGAATGTGGATTATTCCCTCTGTACTGGCTGCCATCTTGCTTGTAAACCTGATACTTGCATTAAAAAATGTAAAGACAATACCCCCGAATGATGAAGCAATATTGCCGAAACAGGTTGGTATCTCACTATTTTCAACCTACCTGATAGGAGTCGAAATTGCTGCCATTCTTCTGATGGCAGGTGTAATAGGAGCTTATCATCTGGGAAGTCAGAAGAAAAAGGTAAAACATCGTTTTCTGGAAATAAAATAGAAATATGCTTACGGTACCAGTTGAAACACAAATAATATTCGCAGGAATAATTTTTTTCCTGGGACTGATAGGTTTGCTTGTCCGCAGGAACATGATATTCATGTTAATGTCAATTGAGATCATGTTTAATGCTGCCGGCCTTGTCTTCATAATTGCCGGCACCCACTGGAAACAACCCGACGGACAGGTGATGTTTATCTTTATTCTGGCTGTAACGGCAGTTGAGGTATCTATTGCACTGGCAATGATCCTGCAAGTCTACCATCACTTTAAAACACTTGATTCAGATGCAGTTAATAATTTAAAGGATCAAAATTAATTTATACGTTTAATGACCACCATTATAGCCCTTATACCTGCCCTCCCTTTTCTGAGCTTTCTCATCCTGGCTCTTTTCGGACATAGACTGTCAAGGAAGGTTGCAGGCTTTATAGGTGCCGGATCAATAGGCATTATTGCGCTGCTTACAATAGTAATTTCTATCAGCTTTTTTCATTCTTTACCTGAAGTCAAAACCTATACAATAAGGGTTTGGGAGTGGATAAATGCCGGTAACCTGAAGGTTGACATATCATTCAGTCTTGATGCCCTTTCACTGGTATTTTGCTTTGTTATCACTTTTGTTGGATTTCTGATCCACGTCTACTCGATAGAATTTATGTCTAAAGATGAGGGATTTACAAGGTTTTTTGCCTATATGAATCTCTTCATCGGTTCGATGCTTGTTCTTGTCCTGGCAGATAATATTTTACTTATGTATCTTGGATGGGAGGGCGTGGGTCTGTGCAGTTACCTGCTGATTGGATTCTGGTATAAAGAACCGGCAAACGGATATGCTGCAAGGAAAGCTTTTATTATAACAAGGGTAGGCGACACGGCAATGATAATCGGGATCTTCATCCTGTTTCTGAATTTTGGTACTGTAAATATCAGCGAACTGATGCAGCAGGCATCTGAAAAATGGGTTGCAGGATCATCGATTGCTGTTCTGACAGCAGCCTTATTACTTGGAGGCGCTTTAGGTAAATCAGCCCAACTGCCGTTGCAAACATGGCTTCCGGATGCTATGGCCGGCCCATCTCCAGTGAGTGCACTCATACATGCGGCAACTATGGTCACTGCCGGTGTTTATCTGATTGCACGCACTCATGTATTGTTCAGTCTTGCCCCGGTAGTTCAGAGTGCAATAGCTGTTATAGGCGCTTTAACTTTGCTTATTGCCGGGTTCAGCGCTCTTGCGCAGCACGATCTTAAAAGAATACTTGCTTACTCTACAATCAGCCAGATAGGTTATATGTTTCTTGCTCTGGGTATAGGTGCCTGGTCGGCGGCGATATTTCATTTCATGATACATGCCTTTTTCAAAGCACTCCTCTTCCTGGGAGCAGGTATAGTAATACTTGTTCTTGATGAAGAACATGATATTTTTAAAATGGGAGGGCTAAGGAAAAAAATGCCTGTTGTCTTCTATACCTTTCTGATCGGCTCAGCTTCTTTATCAGCACTGCCTCTCATTACTGCCGGTTTCTATAGCAAGGACCAGATATTATGGTATTCCTTTTCATCACAAAGCGGGAGCATAATACTATGGCTGGCAGGGATTATCGGAGCCCTGTTAACTGCACTTTATTCCTTCAGAATGATTTTTATAACATTCTATGGTGAAGCTAAAACCGAACCTTCTTTCCTTCCCGGCAAACTGATGACAGTTCCTCTGATCATCCTTGCAATATTATCTCTGTTCGGAGGATTTGTTGAACTACCGGCTTCATTAGGTAATATACATCTTTTCTCAAATCTGGTCGACAATGCTTTACCGGTAACGGTTACAAAATCCGGCGATGGTCTGGAATTTTTATTCCAGGCCATTTCTTCTATAATTGCCCTGTCAGGAATTTATTTCGCATATATAGTTTACTTTAAAAAACCATCGCTGTCAGAAGCTTACAGCTTCAGCAGATTAAACAAATTCTTTGAAAAAGGATGGGGCTTCGACAAACTTTATGATACTATTTTTGTAAAACCGATAGTATGGCTTTCTGTTATCGATAAAAATGATTTTTTTGATCTCTGGAATATTGGTTTATCCCGGCTGACCCTTTTATTCAACCGGTTGCTGAGTGCAACTCAAAACGGGAAAATGAGATGGTATTTATTATCCTTCGCTATAGGTATTGCTGTAATATTAACTTATATGCTTAGCAAATGATACTTATTTATCTGATAGTTATATTATTAGCCGGAGCTTTTTTTGCATGGATAACTGGAAAACGGAACCCCGTCTGGCCTCGGATTATATCACTTTCAGCATTGTCTATTGATCTGATCCTGATTATATTATATGTTCTGCAATCACTACCTTCAAACAAAGACTGGTTGATAGACCTCAGGCTTGACTGGATCCCCGCATTCGGCATTAGCCTGCATCTGGCACTTGACGGATTGAGTCTGGTAATGCTTATTCTGACGTTTTTCCTTGGTATAATATCGGTTATCATATCATGGAAGGAGATAGATTCAAAAGTAGGCTTCTTCCATTTCAATCTTCTTCTGATCCTGGCCGGGATTACAGGAGTGTTTCTCTCACTCGATCTCTTCCTTTTCTATTTCTTCTGGGAGCTGATGCTTGTACCGATGTATTTTCTTATTGGTATCTGGGGACACAAAAACAGGTTAGCTGCGTCGAATAAGTTCTTTCTGTACACCCAGGCAAGCGGATTGCTCATGTTTATCTCAATAATTGCTTTATATTTTGTTCACGGGCATGCAACAGGGTCATATACATTTGATTATCTGCAGCTTCTTGGCACTTCGATGCCTTCTTCAACTGCGATGCTGATAATGCTTGGCTTCCTGGCTGCGTTTCTTGTAAAGCTGCCCGTTGTTCCATTGCATAACTGGCTGCCTGATGCTCATACAGAAGCTCCAACAGCCGGGAGCCTCATTCTTGCTGCTCTGCTTTTAAAAACCGGTGCTTACGGACTTCTTCGATTTATAGTCCCGTTATTCCCATCTGAATCTGTGACTTTTGCCCCAATTGGAATGTTGCTTGGAGTAGCTGGCATTTTATATGGAGCAAAGCTTGCATTTGCACAAACTGATCTTAAGCGTCTTGTAGCATATACAAGTGTCAGTCACATGGGATTTGTGATTCTCGGGGTATTTTCATTTAATGAACTGGCTTACCAGGGAGTAGTTATTCAGATGATTTCTCATGGAATAAGTACAGGGGCATTATTCGTACTGGTTGGTCAGCTTTACGAACGAATTCATACCCGTGACATAAACAAAATGGGCGGGCTCTGGGAAAAAGTTCCGGTAATGGGTGCTATGGGGCTAATCTTTTCAATGGCCTCTCTGGGATTACCCGGGCTGGGAAATTTTATTGCAGAACTCCTCATCCTTATAGGTGCTTTTAAAGCAAATATACTAATGTCGTGTCTGGCCAGCCTTGGTCTGATTGCAGCAACAATTTATTCTCTCCGGATTGTTCAGAAGGTATTTCTCGGGAATAAAAACACTGAGTGGAAGATGAACGATCTGACTCTACGGGAAAAAGTAGTTTCAGCTTCACTGGTTATTGCAATTGTCTGGCTCGGACTTTTTCCAAACCCCGTGCTTAATACGGCAAAACCTGCATTGCTGAAGACATTGAAGAATCAGAAAGAAATAACTTTTCAGAATCTGGTAAATAAAACCAATAACGCTTATTTGACTCTATCAACACAACCTTTTTTAACCACTAAGGACACTAAGAAGGTACCAAGTACACAAAGCTATAATTTCAATTCTTTGTGTTCTTTGCGTAACCCTTAGTGACCTTTGTGATTAAAGGATTTCAAAAATTAGTATATGACCGAAAAAGATTTTTTGTGTTTGACTCCCTTTCTCATAATTGCCATAGCACCGGTTGTGATTATGATTGTAATTTCAATTCTAAGAAATTACAGAGTTGTTTATGGATTTTCAGTAGTGTCTTTATTAATAGCTTTTTGTTCGATATTCTTTATTCTGCCTTCCCTTCCGCATACAATAGAGCCGTTATTAATTATCGACATTTACAGCATGTTCTTTCTCGGAATAATATTCATTTCTGCATTGCTTGTTACTTTCCTGTCATATGATTATATAAAACAGCTCGAAGGGGTGCGGGAAGAATACTATATAATTATCTTCACTTCCACACTGGGTGCTTCCTTGCTGGCTGTTGCAAATCATTTTGTTATATTCTTCCTTGGTATTGAAACACTTAGCATTTCATTATATATTCTTATAGCATTCCAAAGGACAAAAAGCAATTCTATTGAGGCCGGAATTAAGTACCTGATCCTGGCTTCAGTATCTTCTGCATTTTTATTATTTGGTATGGCTTTGATATACACAGCATTCGGATCGATGCAATTTAGTGTAATTACAGCAGCGCTTGTCTCGCACGACCCATTATCGCCACTCGTTATTGCAGGTTTTGGTATGATGATGGTTGGAATAGGTTTTAAGCTCGCATTAGTGCCATTTCATATGTGGACCCCTGATGTTTACCAGGGAGCTCCGGCCCCGGTTTCAGCATATATAGCAACAGTATCGAAAGGGGCTGTTATGGCGATTCTTATACGATTCTTCTTTATAATCAGGGGATTCAATAATCATTACTTGTTCATTGCGATTTCAGCCATCTCAATTTTGTCAATGTTTGTAGGGAATATACTCGCGATCAGGCAGAAGAACATTAAAAGGTTATTGGGCTATTCATCAATTGCAAATATGGGATATCTCATCATTATATTGCTTACCGGCAGTAATAAAGGAATTCAGGCTTCAATTTTTTATCTTATATCATATTTCATTACAACGCTCGGGGCTTTTGGTGTGATAACTCTTCTTTCAACAAATGAATACGAAGCTGAAAAAATAGAAGATTTTAAGGGACTTTTCTGGAAAAGGCCCTGGATTGCAATTGTATTTACCCTCTCATTATTATCGCTGGCCGGGATACCTGTTACTGCGGGTTTTATTGCAAAATTCTATATTATTCTGGAGGGTATGAAAGCAGGTCTTATGTTCTTGATTATTTCAATGATAATCAACAGTGTAATAGGGTTATACTATTACCTGAGAATTATTACAATGCTATTCTCGACGGCTAGTGACGCTAAACTGCCTGAGCTTTCTCTAATCGGGAATATTTCCCTTTCATTTATCGGTATAAGCATATTAATATTAGGTATTTATCCAGGCTGGTTGATTGACATAATAGTAAAATTCGTGAACCTGTAATTTAGCTCAAATAATACTCCTTAAACTTAAGGTTATATTAAATGTCAACATTCTTCACTGTGTCTGTATCATATTTATCTTTTTGCAGTATGTTTCACAATATGGTTTTTACATTGAACTATTACAGAATTCTTGTGTTAATAATATAACAATAATAAAATATTATATGATCAATATCCCCAGAACAGATAAAAAAAGAGTTGTAATTGTTGGATGCGGATTTGCCGGGTTAACCTTGTCTAAAAAACTTAGAAACAAAGATTATCAGGTAGTTATACTTGATAAACACAATTATCACCAGTTTCCACCGCTTTTTTACCAGGTAGCTTCTGCCGGACTTGAGGAGAGTTCTATTCTTTTTCCATTGCGCAAGATATTCCAGCATTATAAAGATTTCCATCTCAGAAAAGTAGAGGTAAAATCGGTGGATACTGTTAATAATAAACTCACAACATCTTCAGGAGAAATAGAGTACGATTATCTGGTTCTGGCCCATGGCGCCACTAATGCATATTTTGGCTCTGCACAGATGCAGAAGTATTCAAGGGGCATGAAAACAATTGCAGAAGTGCTTGATCTTAGAAATTCTCTGCTGATGAATTTCGAAAATGCGCTAACGGCTCAATCCGATGAAGAACGTGAGATGCTTATGACCATTGTTATTATCGGCGGAGGACCGTCAGGCGTTGAGATTGCCGGAGCGCTGGCAGAAATGAATAAATATGTACTTACAAAAGATTATCCTGAGTTTAAAGAAATCAGGGCAAAAATTTATCTTATTGAAGCTGTCGACAGGGTGTTGAGCATGATGTCAAAACAATCTTCCGACAAAGCAAGAGAGTTTCTTGAAAAAATGGGAGTACACGTGCTTACGAGTACCAAGGCAACCGGTTGTGACGAGAAAACAGTATTTCTTGATTCCGGGAAAATTATAAATACCGGCATGATAATCTGGACCGCAGGTATTGCCGGGAACAGTACAGAAGGAATAAATTCAGATTGTTTTACACGAAATGGACGTATCAAAGTCGACAGTTATAACAGAGTATCAGGATATTCGAATGTCTTTGCTATCGGGGATATCTCTCTTCAGACAGAAGAAAAATATCCAAGGGGACATCCACAGGTTGCACAGGTAGCCATTCAGCAGGCACAGTTATTAGCAGCAAACCTGGGCAGAATGAAGAGCAGCAAACCACTGATAGAGTTTAAATACAGGGACCTTGGCACAATGGCAACTGTTGGAAGGCATCTGGCTGTTGTTGAACTTCCTTCATTCCGTTTTCAAGGTGTCTTTGCATGGTTTATCTGGATGTTTGTTCACCTCATGAGCATAATAGGGGTAAAAAATAAACTGCTCATATTTGTGAACTGGGCCTTTAAATATTTTACGTATGACCAGTCCACCAGATTAATACTCAGACCTAAAGGTTGTGCAGATATATCAACAAATAACTATTCGATCCCGGAATAAAGCTTCATGAACTGAACCCTTTCGATAGCAGCCGGGTTTTCGAGGTTTGACTTGCTTAGTTTACCTCTGAATAAATCGACAGATTTAAAATCATGCTTTTTCATCCATGCTGATGTCTGTTTTAGAATTTCAGGAATTACATCAAATCCCTCTTTATATAAGGCTGAGGCAATCTGAACAGTGGTAGCGCCAGCGAGAAGTTGTTTAATGAATGCATTATGATCATGAACTCCGGTTGAAGCTGAAAGATCACAACCAACATGACCCGAAAGTATTGACATCCACCGGAGTGTATGAGTGAATTCTTCAGAAGTACTGTAGATCGGGCCATGGCTCAATGCAATTTTATCAATGTCAATATCTGTATTATATGGTCTGTTGAACAGAACCAGACCTTTAATTCCACATTCAGATAACTTCTTGACCGATTGTGCAAGGGAAGAAAAATAATATCCGATTTTCACTGATATAGGCAGGTTGACATAATTTCTGACTTCGTTGATTATGTCATAGTAAATTTTCTCATTGTCGTCACCACTTCTTCGCCAGTCGGAAGGAAGAATATAAATATTAAGCTCGAGCGCATCAACACCCGTCTCTTCTATTTTTTTGGCAAAGGAGTGCCAGTCCTGGTTGGAGACACAATTTATGCTGGCTATTACAGGTATATCAACTGATTCTTTTGCTTCATGAAGGAAATAGAGATATTTTCCGAGTGTATTGCGTTTGGCAAAATCGTAGATATATGAATAAGCCTCATCGTAGTCATAAATTCTTTTGCTGAATATTGTGTTGGGAGCATGACTAAAAGTACTTACTCCTTCAGTGTCATTTTTGATAACTTTTTCGGCTTCAATATGTATCTGTTCCTCAAAGAGGGATTTAACAACAATAGCACCGACACCCTTTTTTGCCAGTTCCTTTATATTTGAAATTGAATTTGTAAGTCCGCAGCTTCCTGCAATCAGCGGATTCCTGAGGTTTAACCCTAAATAGGTTGTCTGCAAGTTTTCCATATAAGTAATTGTAATTGTATAGATTTGAGTTTATATTTCAAAGTTAACAATTCGGAATTAATAGAGAAATATTAGACTGTTACATCATTTAAAAGTATTTTACCACAAAGGAACACAAAGGTAAGCACTAAGGTTCACAAAGGGTATTTAATAAGACTTCATAAAGAATAGTTAGAATTCTAAAAACTAAATTTATGAAAGAAATCCTGCAATCGTATTAATTAAATATCTTAGTAAAGAGAATTTTGGCATTAATTGTTAAATCCCAAATCTGTACAGGTTTGTAGTTTTATACCCCCTTCCTAACCTTCCCCCAAGGGGGAAGGAGAGAGAACAAAGCTTCCCGCCTGGCGGGACGGGAAAGGGGGTAGCTTGGCACCAGGTAATTGAAATTACAACGCATATGAAGAAAGCTCTTATTTTGTCTCTGCTGATTCTGAGTATAACAAAACTCTATGGTGTAATTAATCCTTTTGCCAAGTGGACAAAAACAGAACTGGTCCTATGCAATGGGGTTGTAAGGAGGATCATTAAACTGCCTTCGGATGGAGGAAGATTCCTTACAGTTTCTTATCACCCGGTATATGGTAATTATAATTCTCTTTCAGACACCTGTACTGATTTCCAGTTTGAGGTAAATGATATGATTTATTCAGGAAGGGGATTATGGCAGCTTATAAATATACAAGTGATTACAGATGATAATGAAGGTAGCGGAGCCGCAGTAAAAATCATCAGCCAGGATAAAAAAGTCGAATTGACCCTGAAATACCTGATGTATCCAAATTCACCCGCTATCAGAAAAAGTCTTGTTGTAAAAAATTTATCAGGTAAAACGGTTAGGCTGGAATCAGTTGATATTGAGAAGTTAGAAGTTCCTGCTTATTATCCTGTTACCTATAGCTGGATATATCATGATTATGGAAGGAGACGATATATTGGTCCGTATGACGGTGGAAAGCAGGATGCCCTGATCATTGTCCATGACATGAACCGGGAACAGGGTATAGTTCTTGGCAATGAAGCAACAGGAGTAATGAAGCACACTTCAGTTTTCTACGAAGCTCAGGATATATGTTTGGGACTTACCCATAAAAATTCTCTTTTCCCATTTCGTAAATGGATAAATATCGGGGAATCTTTTGAGACTCCCCAGGTATTTACCATGGTTTATAACCATCAAAAAACTCCTGATCCGATACTCAATATTGCTGTTCCGGATTATGTACGGAAATTTATGGGAATAAGACTTTCGGAGCTCAAAGAGAAACCAACATTTGTATATAATACATGGGAGCCATTTTATAAAAAAATTAATGAGAAACTTGTGATGGAACTGGCGAAAGCAGCTGCAAATGCAGGAATGAAGGAGTTTGTAATTGATGATGGATGGCAGGACAGCTATGGAGACTGGGGAATTGATATGAAAAAATTCCCGAACGGACTAAAACCTGTATTTGATTATATTAAATCGCTGGGTATGAAGCCGGGTCTATGGGTAAGCATTGGAAGTGCAAGCCCGGAAAGCAAGGTATACAAGGCACATCCTGAATGGTTTGTACTCGATAAGGACGGAAGACCAACATCCTTGCATGCCCCGGATGACAAAGAAAAATTCACTGCCTGTTTTGGCACAGGGTGGTACGATTATATTAAAGGCATCTTACTTAAGCTTTCAGTTGATTACGGCTTGGAATATTTCAAGCTGGATTTTGCTGTAGTTACAAGTGCGTATACATATGATCATACTCAATCGGGATGTTACTCGAAGAATCACCCTGGACATAAAGATCATAATGAGTCTCTATTCACTAATTATGAGCGTTTGTGGCAGTTGTTTGATGAATTGCATGCTGCTAAACCTGAACTATTTATTGATTGTACATTTGAAACGATGGGAGGCACTCAATTAATTGATTATGCATTATTGAAACATGCTGAAGGTGACTGGCTCTCAAATTTCGAAGGATCAGCCGGTGAAAAGACAGATATCAGGATTCGCAATATGGCTTGGTGGCGATCACCTGCAATACCGGCAACCTCTCTCGTAATCGGTAATCCGCAGATGCAGGATGCAGACTGGGAAACTCATATAAAATCCATTGCAGGGGCATTACCAATTATGCTGGGAGATCCCAGGAAACTTACTGAGACAGAACTGAAAAAATACCGTAGTTATGCGGACTGGCTCCAGCAGATGGAAAGTAAATATGGCATAATGAGTTATCGTCAGGATCTTGCGGGATTTGGCGAACCGATGGAAGGAATGTGGGATGGATTCCAACGGATCAATACCGAAACAATGAAAGGGGGTATCATTGGGATCTTCAGACATGGATCAGTGGAGACAAGAAGAATTGTAACCGTAAATTATCTTGATCCGGTCAGGATATACGAGGTAAAAGCAACAGATGGAAAAGTTATTGAAACATTCTCCGGGAAAGAATTGAAGGAAAAGGGATTTGCTGTAAATCTGGAGGGTATATACTCCGGTGATCTTTTTGAAATTTCTGAAGAAAAATGAGTTTCTGTGAAGATTCTAATATATCCTTTGTGAACCTTTGTGTTAACCTTAGTGTACCTTAGTGGTAAGAATCCAAATCATTTAGCCACTAAGTAACACAAAGTAATTCACTAAGTAACCAAAGGGAATAAGAACCAATAATAACATCTGTCATGAAACATTTAGTTATTCTTTTTCTGGTGATGATTTTAAGTGCACAGTTAGTTAAAGCACAAAATCCCCGAACTGTTATTAACCTTAACGGCACATGGGAATTTGATCAAACGACAAATGCTTTCCCTCCTGAAAAATTTACAAGAACTATTCCGGTGCCGGGGTTGATCCATCTGGCAGAACCGAAAATAGCTGAATACGATAAGTTCTTTAAACGTCCAGGCAAACCTGAATCGAAAGAGCAGTTCAATCTTTATAATCTTGACTATACGCCTCGTTACAGCTGGTACAGGAAAAAAGTTTTTGTTCCGAAAGAGCTGGAAAACAAAAATGGGATGATAACCATCAGGAAGAGTCAGTATGTAACTCAGGTATTTATAAATGGTATAGATATGGGCACATCAATGGCCTGTTATACTCCAATTGAATTTCCTGTTAATAAGGCGATTAAATTTGGTTCCGATAACGAAATCCTGATAAGGGTAGGGGAGAGAATTTGGTTGCCGGCGGAGGCGGCCGGAGGAACAGATAAGGAGAAAGAACATTATATGCCCGGGATATGGGATGACGTATTGCTGTCGTTTACAGGTGATATCCGTATAAACAGGCTGCTAATTCTTCCTTCAGTCGCTGATAAAAAAATTATTGTAAAGACCCAGATCCGAAGCTTAATTCCTGCACAGATTTTCTATGGAGATCCTATGGAGGACTCAATAAGCCTCGATGTTGTGATAACTGAAAAGCTATCTGGGAAATCTGTAGGAAGCGTTCACGGAAATTTCCTGGTAAAAAGAGATAACCTCACCCAGGTAACTCTTGAAATGCCTTTATCAGAATTTGTACGCTGGACACCTGAGGCACCCTTCCTCTATATTGCTAAGGCGAGTCTAAAAACTTTGAAAGGAGCCTCTGATCAGTTGAGTCATCAGTTTGGCATGCGAGATTTTACTGCAAAGGGGAAATATTTCTATCTGAACGGAGAGAAATATTTCCTTCGCGGAACGAATATAACACTTCAGCGCTTTTTTGAAGATCCCGACTGCGGAAACCTGGTTTGGGATAAAGAATGGGTAAAAAAACTCCTTGTGAGTTATCCGAAACAGCTTAACTGGAATGCAATGCGCATATGTGTTGGAGTCGTGCCAGATTTCTGGTATGATATTGCTGATGAGAACGGGTTGTTGTTTCAGAATGAATGGCTCTACTGGCAGAATCACGGATGGGATGATGAAATCACCAAAGAATATACCGATTGGGTTTGGACTGATGGAAATCATCCCAGCATTGCAATTTGGGATGGTATAAATGAGAATACTGATATGTTTATTGGGAATACTCTTATTCCCGAATTGAAGAAGCTCGATCCCACAAGAATCTGGGATGCCGGATATATGAGCGAAGGGCTTATGAAATCAGATGAGATGGATGAACCTCATCCATACCAGACTCGCATTGTTTATTCAGAGAAAGGATCGGAAAGTACCTCCTATCCTCTCGGTAATCTAGATTTTAAACCACAAATACTTAAAATTATCCGGGAAGCCAGGGTCCCGCAGCTTGCTAATGAATATGGATGGATTTGGCTCTGGCGTAACGGTCTCCCCAGCAAACTTACCGTAGACACGTATAATTATTATCTGGGACCCAATTCAACACCGGAGCAAAACCGTCAGTTTCAGGCATACCTTCTGCAGCTCGAGACTGAATGGCTCAGGAGTGAACCAAGTCTCGCAGGTGTACTTGCATTCTGTTATCTTGCAAATAACTACGGATATACAGGTGACTGGTTTATGGGTAACATTAAGGACCTGATTCCTGCTCCTGCTTTGCAATGGTTCGCCAGTTGTTTTTCTCCGTCTGCTGTCTTCATCAACCTTACGGATGAACGGTATGTTAAACAGGCAGTTCCTCATAATCCCGGGGGAAAGTTACATTTTAATCTGGTGAAGATCAATGATCTGTCAAAAAATATATCGGGTAAAATTACTTTGAGGCTCCTCGATGCTGATGGAAAAACTGTTTCAAAAAAAATCATCCCAGTTATTCTTTCTCCATTCGACCGTTCATCCATTCCGGCAGAGATATCTTTACCGAAAAAAACGGGTGGTTATTTGCTTTTGGCAGAATTCGTGGCCGATGGATATAAAGATCCTGTCATCTCCAGACGGTTCATAAAAGTTGGAAACGTTTCTGATTACAAATATTTTGAAATGCAACCGGCTGAATTGAAATAACTTTAAACAAGGATCTCATCTCTGCAGCAACTAAATTGTTGGCATTAACAGCCAAAAAGATTAATATTGCCGTAGATCCGATTTCGGTGAATGTTTTTATATTGAGTTATTAGAGATAAATTATGACATTTTTTCATACTCTTTTTGATTGGTACATGGCCAATCTGAATTACTTCACAATCGCCCTGCTGATGTTAATTGAAAGTACCTTTCTTCCTTTGCCATCGGAGGTTGTTATTCCTTTTGCGGCATACAAGGCCGGACAGGGAGAATTGAATGTATTTATTGTGGTTATCACCGGTACCATAGGAGCTCTCTCCGGTTCATTGATCAATTATACTCTTGCATACTATCTGGGCCGTCCTCTGGTATACAGATTTGCAGACTCAAAACTTGGCAGGATGTGCCTTCTGTCGAAGGAAAAAGTAATGCATGCCGAAGAATATTTTATAAGGAATGGAAAAACCTCCACTTTTATTGGCCGTCTTGTCCCGGGTATCCGTCACCTGATCTCCATTCCTGCCGGATTAGCCAGAATGAGTCTGCGCGATTTTATGATGTATACGTTGATTGGAGCGGGGATCTGGAATATTATTCTAGCCATTATAGGTTATTATTTATATGCTGTAAGGGAACAGATATTCCCGTATGTTGGACATATTTTGCTTGGCGTTGGTGTGATATTTATTATTTACCTTATAGTCAAGGCCAGGAAGAACGGAAAAAAAACATGATTCATTAGTTAAATATTCCGGTGCTCTGCACCTTCAATCTTCCTGATTTCATAAATATACAGATCAAAGGTTTGAGTAGCGCAGTCTATTTTGTACGCAAATTTTTCGCTGTTTCATAAAGAATTTTGTCTTCCTCAGTTACAGGATTAATCTCGAGGAAATGAGCGGATGGTCCGTTATTTTCATCAACATGAATGAAAGTAACAAAACCATCGACCAGTGGTTTTTCTGCCCCATTATTCTCAACATGTATATAAGAAGTAATGCTTGTTCTGCCTGTAAAAACAACCTTGGATGAGAATTTCAATACATCACCTGATATTGCGGGTTTTGTGAAGAACATCCCATGAATCTTGAGGCAAACAATATTCTGTGGATTAAGTAATGATGCTGCAGCAATAAAGCCTGATTCAACAAACCATTCGGCTGTACGGCCGGCAAAGAGCGTGCCGTGATGGTTGAGGTCTTCGCTCTTTACAAGTCTCATTGTCACCATGCATGAAGGACATATAGATTTTGTTTCCATTTGAGTTTTTCCCAAATGTACTGATATTCAGAGAGAGGAAAAGATGACTTGTATCAGGTAAGATGACAGTGTTTATATTTATTTCCAGCTGATCTAGCAGACCCGACTACCTTCACTTAGGTTTTCGCAGAGAACTTATTTTCATCTGGGTCGATCTGCCGGATCTGCAGGAAATTTTTGAATTATCTTATTCAATAATAACTCGGATCATCTCTTCTGACAATATCAGGAGAGAATGCCGGAAGGCACACAGCGATATATTCAGCTCCCCCCTTGAAAGGAGTGCTATATTTTACCCATTCGTCTTTTGAGGTCATGATGCCCTGACCTTCAGAGACCTCGAATTCTTCAAACTTCGTAGTGATCTTTAATTTCCCTTTTAGCACAACTGTATATTCATTGAATTCAGGACATTGACCAGGTTCCTCCCAGCCCTCAGGGCTAGTCATATGAGCAATACTTACTTCAGAGGATTTGCTGTTAACATTTCCGAAGAATTCTTGTATGATTTTTTCCTTGTTGCCGGCAGCTTTTATTATCGATGGTGATTTAATGAACTGTGTCATAGTGATATGAATAAATTAAAATCAGTCTTCAAGATAACCAAATTTACCATTATTATAATCCTCGTAGGCTTGTTTTATTTCGGCTTCCGTATTCATTACGAAAGGTCCGTAAGATGCTATTGGCTCATGTATTGGTTCTCCGCTGAGTATAAGTACTACACTTTGCTGGGATGCCTCTAATTCAATATCTTCTCCATCATGGCCGAAAAGGACAAAATTATTCTCCGGGACAGTTTTTGAATTATTAATTTTAATCTCACCTTCAATAACCAGCATTCCTGTATTATGATTCTTATTAAAAGTGAAACGGGCTTTTGCACCCTTAATAAGCTTTGCATTAAACAGGTCTACAGGTGAGAAAGTGAATGCAGGTCCTTTCTTCCCTTTATATTCACCTGCAATAATTTCAACAATGCTTTTCCCATCGTCAAGAAGGACCTTCATCATGTCTTTATTCTCAATAGCCTGATATTTTGCAGGTGTCATTTTAAATTTTGAAGGAAGGTTTACCCATAATTGAACCATCTGGAAGATACCTCCTTTCCGGCTGAACTCTTTTTCATGAAACTCCTTATGCAGAACTCCTGCTGCAGCTGTCATCCATTGCACATCGCCTTCGCCAATAACGCCGCTGTTTCCGGCACTGTCGTTATGTGCAACTTTCCCGTGATAAGCAATAGTAACTGTTTCAAATCCCCTGTGCGGATGAACTCCTACACCTTTCGGAGATTCTGAAGGCGGGACCAGCCATTTTGAACCGTAATCGAGAAGAAAGAAAGGACTCATTCCTGTCAGTCCTATTTTGGGTTGTGACGGGAAAAAATTATGGACTCTGAAACCATCGCCGACCATATGAAAATGCGGCGGAGGAAGTATTGCTTCGATCGATTTTAAATTGTTATTCATATAGACTTTTAATTACACAACAAGCGGTTGAGTAAATAGTTGATTTTCATAATTAAAATAGGCAATAATGATCTGATTTTTAAAGCATCGCATTTATTGCAGCTAATAAAGTCTCAGGTGCCCGTGCAGCAATGATTACAGATTCATTCTCAGCTCATCAGGGAGTTGAGGACGATGACATGAATATATTATGTCTGGGTGGCAGAGTTACCGGATATTACCTTGCACTTGACCTTGTCATAATATTTTTGAATTCGGGATTTAAAGGAACAGAAAGGTTTGTACGCCGTCTGGAAAAAGTATCTCTGATGGAAGCGAAAAATAATATTAACCATAACACTTAAATCCGAAGCAAAAGTATGTCCTCCTGATGATCAGTTCCGAAAAGTTTTTCTTTGACCAACAGGACAGGCAGCAACACATATCCCACATATCCTGGCATCAATTCCAAGTCGGGTCCATCCAAATTCAGCACACTGATCCCGGCATTTAAATGGATCAAAAAACTCCTCTCTGTCAGTTGTTATATCCCAGAGTTTGCCATTTGCCGCTTTTGCCGGACAAATATCAACACAGATATTACAATTCCCGCACCTGCTTATATCAATCGGGTTGGATTTCGATTCAACCGGGGTTTTTAAAAGAATTGAGACAAGTCGAAGCCTGGGTCCGAATTCTTTGGAGATGAAGAGATCGGTTTTCCCTATCCAGCCCAACCCCGCTCTTGTTGCAACCATTTTATGGGAAAGATCAGTACGAAGAGTATCAAAATATATTGAGTCAAGGTCGGATGTTGAAACAGTAGGATCTATATTTCGTGTTTCAATGTCATTTTTATTCAAATCCTCGGATATCCTGCTGGTTAATAAGCTAAGCTCCTCATTGATTTGCCTGTAATGAGAGTAGTATTCCTGAGTAGGACCATTCATAACCTGATCGACAATTCTGAAATCAAGTTTTCGTCCGATTGAAATGCCATAATTAAATCCAATGAATTTGTTCTGAAGTAATCCGGTCAGGTCAGCAAATCCGAAGATATAATTTTCTACAGGAAGGATGTGTTTCTTCAATATATCATCGATAATTTTTATCATTTTCTGTTGTTGGATTTCAATAAGTAATTTATTTCAGCCGTAATATCAGGCTGAATTCCTCCATATCAGTATGAACATCTTCAAAATTGGTGTATTTGTTGATGACGGGCCGAAGAATTTGCCAAGATTGTTATTCCGCAATGGCATTTTTTACAAGTTTTAGGATTCTACCAGTATTTATCACCTTAAATTCTTCTATTTTACGACAGATTTGAGCCATGTTTCAGCCAGAGGAGGCCATGTTTCTGCAGCAATCTTACCAGGCCGCAATCCATAACCATGTCCTCCAGATGCCAGAATATGAAGTTCAACAGGAAGTTTTGTATTTCTGAGAGCACCTGCCATGACCAGGGCGCTATTCCCATATGGGTCGTCTGCAGTCTGAAAGATAAAAACCGGTGGTACTTCCTTACTTAACTCTAACTCAGGAGTAAGAGTCAGGTTTGGACCCTCGTCAAGGTATGCGGGATAGATCAGCATTGTAAAAGAGGGTTTGCACGACAAGCTATCTGATTTATCAACCGGAGGATAGGTTTTTTTATTGAACAGAGTGCTAGCTCTGGCGCTGAGGCTGCCTCCTGCTGAAAAGCCAATTATACCTATTTTTTCAGGATCAATATTCCACTTTTTAGAGTTATCCCTTATAATTCTCATAGCACGTTGAACATCCTGTAAGGCGCCTGCTTTTTTATCGGGTATCCTGTACTGGAGTACAAATGCAGTATATCCCAGTTTGTTAAGCCATACAGCGATTTCAGTTCCCTCCAGGTCATATGCTAGTATACCGTATCCTCCTCCGGGACAAACAATTACTGCTGCCATATTTTTAATTGCAGTATCCGGCAAATAAACCTCAAGTGCCGGATTAGTAACTTCAGAAAACCGTAATATATTATCGTTTTCTGAGGCAGCTACGGCAGGTGGTTGTTTTTCTTTAATTTCTCCGGGTACTTTTCCTGGCCAGAGATAGATTATTTCTTTTTTCTGAGAAAATGAATTTAGGGAACACATTATTAAAACAATTGTAAATATTTTTTTCATTGGGAAAGATTTTTTAACAACAAAGTACTCTATATCAGACACCCCCTGGCCGCTTCGCGGCCTTCCCCCTAAAGGGGGATTAATTCAGTAGTTTCAAGTCGAATTACACTTTAATGCAGAGAATAAGCTCCCCTTTAGGGGGGGTGAGGAGCCAACTGGTTTATTAATCCACTATTTCAGCATTATCAAATTTCTGAGACTGGAAATGAACCTTGCCTCTTCTTACCTGATTTGCACCCTTGCTGCCAAAGAAACCCCAGCCGCCGCTGCCAAGCAGGAATCCAAGAGCATATAAACCGCCATTGTTATTTTGTGCATACATCGTTATCTTATCATTAAACAGCATCCCTATAAAATCGAAAGGTGCAATGAAGCCATGCCACAAACCACCCAGGAAGCCATATGTATGTCCGGTGAGGCATTGCTTAACAGCCTCATTATTAGCACACCCTGAAAATACTACTACCATTGAAAGTAAAATCATGATTTGGAAATTCCTTTTAGAAATGAAAGTTTTCATTTTATACCAGATTTAGTTTAGCAATTGTAAATAAGAACATATCAGAATAAAGAAAGGTCAACGGGTTTTCCTGAATATTTTTTTTCATGATCCAACAGCCATTTCTTCCTCTTAAGTCCTCCTCCATACCCTGTCAGACGTCCATCGGAACCAATTACCCTGTGGCATGGAATTATTATTGAAATCCTGTTCATCCCATTTGCATTTGCCACAGCACGAACTGAATCTGACTTATTCAGGGCGCTCGCCTGCTCATGGTACGACCTGGTTGACCCAAACTGAATGTTCATTAATTCCTTCCAGACTGCCTGTTGAAATTCTGTACCCGGAGTGACAAGAGGAATTGTAAATTCTTTTCTTTTTCCTTCGAAATATTCTTTCAGCTGTTTTTTAAGTGTTTTAAGATGTTTGTTTTCACCATCTTCGATGGTTGTTTTCAAGTATCTTACAAGATCCTTATATTCAGAAGGAAGCATTCTTCTGTCGTGAAATTCAAGAAGGCAAACACCTTCCTCTGTTGCCCCGGCAACCATTTCCCCGAGAGGAGTTTCTATTTTTGTTGTTTTTATCATATTTCCTTTTCACCCATTCTCCCCTTCTTTATATAAACTTTTTATTTCTCGAACCTGCCTGAGGTTGACTTAATATATTTAATATTCCTGAACCTTAATGCTGACCAATCCTGATCGATAGAGACCATTCGTATCCCATGAAGACCGGAATCATTAAGAACTTTCCATCCATGATCGCGATCAATATCAGAGCTGTATTTTTTTGATGTTTTTTTAGGGTAACAGAACCACAATACACCGTCAGCCTTGAGGTTATGAAGAGTCATTGGTGCCAGCATTTCAACCTCTGATACGCTTTTAACAAATATCATTATGAATTCATATGGATAACGTGGATCAATTTTCCCGTCGATAATTACATCTTTAAGTTCAGAAGAAATTGAAAGTATAAATGTTTCTTCTGCGTTTATAATTGATATCCTTTTCTGTCCTTTGTAATTAAGCTTATCGAGTAGATTTTTCATTTCATCTTTTGGATTTAAATGCTAATTTAACAAAAAATTGATAAATCAGCCAATAAATAGTACCTTTGAGGCATCATCAAATGGGGTGCCTTATAAAAACGGGCTGAGATCAAACCCTTAAACCTGATCCGGATAATGCCGGCGGAGGGAAAAGAGAGTGTCCAATAAATCAGCTTTACATAACAACCTCATTTTCTTGATCTTGAAAATAGATTAATTAACAGAACTATGAGGAGACTGATTTTTTTAATTGTGTTTGCCGGATTGCATGGTGTTTCTCAGGCAATTGTATTTCAGAATAATAGTCCTGTAATTAAAGGTAAAGTAACCGATCTAAATGGATCACCATTGCCGGGAGCCTCAATAACAATTGATAAGACATCCCTTGGAGCGCATGCAGATTCGGATGGGATGTATACACTCTCAGTCCCAAAAGATGGGATTTATTTATTCCGTTTCTCTTTTATAGGATATGAGTCGCAGATCCGTGAATTAAACCTTATTGGGGATACTATTTTGAATATTGCACTTTTAACGAAGCCTTTTATGACAGATGAGGTTTTTGTCAGCGCTACAAGGGCCGGGGAGCATACACCCATTGCTTATTCAACAATTACAAGTGAAGATATTTCGAAGAATAATATGGCCCGGGATATTCCATATCTGTTAGGCTTTACTCCATCTCTGGTTGTTTCATCAGATGCAGGAACAGGAGTGGGTTATACAAATATCAATATAAGAGGAACTGATGTGAATCGCATAAACGTAACAATCGACGGAGTTCCGGTTAATGATGCCGAATCGCATGGCGTATGGTGGGTTGATCTCCCTGATCTGGCATCATCTGCCGATAATATTCAGATACAGCGAGGAGTGGGGACATCAACAAATGGTGCAGGAGCCTTTGGTGCAACAATCAACTTTCAGACTGCAGATCTGAAACGTGAACCATATGCTGAAGTCAATTCATCTTATGGCTCATACAACACTTCAAAAAACACTATAAATTTTGGAACCGGGTTAATTGATAAAAAATTTGCAATTGATGCACGGCTTTCAAAAATCTGGTCAGACGGGTATATTGACAGGGCATTCAGCGATTTAAAATCTTTCTATGTATCGGGAACTCTTTATAGTGCTACAAGCATACTGAAACTAATGATTTTTTCAGGAGTTGAACACACCTATCAGGCATGGGATGGAGTTCCTAAAGATTCCCTTGCAACACACAGGACTTTTAACCCATATAATTATAAAAATGAAACTGATAACTACTGGCAGGATAATTACCAGCTTCATTATTCTAAAGAAATAAGCTCCAATCTGAGCGCTAATGTTGCTTTGCATTATACCAGGGGTAAGGGATACTATGAAAACCTTGTGCAAAACTCAAACTTCAGTTCATTTAATCTGCCAAATGTGGTTTTTAACACCGATACCATTACCAGTTCGGATTTTATTACCCAAAGATGGCTGAAAAATGATTTTTACGGTTTTACTTATTCATTTAATTTTAAGAAAAACAAGATTAATGCCGTAATTGGTGGTGGCTGGAATCAATATCTCGGGAATCATTTTGGAGATATAATATGGGCTAAAATTGTAACCTTCCCTGGTGAGATTTATCAATGGTATCATGGAACCGGGAATAAAAAGGATTTAAACACATTTTTAAAGATCAACTATTCATTAACAGACAAAATAAATCTGTATGCCGATTTACAATTCAGGAATATTGATTATTTAATTGGTGGTTTTGACGAAAACCTGAAAGATGTAACACAGTCGCATAAGTACAATTTTTTTAATCCCAAATCGGGATTAGTGTACAATTTTAATGAGAGACAAAAAATATTTGCTTCTTTCGGAATTTCACAAAGAGAACCCGACAGGAGCGATTTCACCGATGCAGACCCTGGTAAAACACCAAGTCCCGAGAAATTATTTGATTACGAAGCAGGATATGAATTTCATTCATCAATACTGACTCTTAAGGGGAATCTGTATTATATGAATTATCGCGATCAGTTAATTTTAACCGGAAAAATAAATGACGTAGGCGCAACGATTTTAACAAATGTATCAAAAAGTTATCGACAAGGTGTTGAAATTGAAACCGGCATTTCAATTTTTAGAAATCTAACCTGGTACCAGAATCTTACCATAAGCAGAAACATCATTCCGGTTTTTGAAGACTTTACAGATAACTGGGATACCTCAGTACAGGATAAGGAGACATTAAAAAATAAAACAATCTCCTTTTCTCCATCGGTAATTGCTGGTTCAGTTATTGATTATTATCCATTTAAAGATTTTCATATAAGCTGGAATGCCAAGTACGTCGGGAAACAATACATCGATAATACACAAAGCACTGAAAGAATGCTAAATGCCTATCTGGTTCAGAATGTTTCATTCTTGTATACAATTAAAAATAAGATATTTAAAGAACTTTCTTGCCAGTTTGCAATAAATAATCTATTCGATCAGAAATATGAAACCAATGCATGGGTTTATAAATATAGTGAAGGAGGTTCCCTTCATGTAATGGACGGGTATTTTCCTCAAGCAGGCATTAATTATATGTTTAAAGTTGGAATAAAATTTTGATAATATATTGATTATAATGATAGTATATGACTGGATATCAAATAACTTTATAGAAATATTCGGGGCGGTTACAGGAATAATTTATGTTTTTCTTGAGATAAAACAGACTATCTGGCTATGGCCTGTAGGCATAATCACTTCAGCAGTCTATATCTGGGTCTTTTTTACAAGCAAAATTTACGCAGATATGAGTCTTCAGGGCTATTATCTTATCATAAGTTGCCTGGGTTGGTACTGGTGGGTCAGGGGCACAGGACGAAGAACAAAGAGCATAGAGCAATCTGCAAATGTTCCACTGAATAATAGCCCCTTTAGGGGGAAGGGGGCCAAAACGCAAGGAACATGGGAGAATCAGGTAGGGGACAAAAGGCAAGCAGAAAATACTAAGAAGAAAGAAAGCGGAAAGGAAGAATTGCAGGTGACAAGATTAAAATTAAGGACCGGTATTATACTGAGTATTGTTTTTATCCTTCTATACATTGCTATGTGGTTTATTCTTACAAGGTTGACTGATTCTCCGGTTCCGATAAGGGATTCATTTATAACCTCTTTGTCAATAATTGCAACCTGGATGCTGGCCCGTAAGATTTATGAACACTGGTACTTATGGATTGTTGTAAATTTCGTATCTGCTATTCTTTTTCTGACACGCGGGCTCTATCCGACAGTAATTCTGTACTTTGTGTATGGTATAATGTCGTTTGCCGGGCTAGTTGCCTGGAAAAAAACAATAAGCGCAGATTGACATTTTAATGTTAAAAACCTTTGTGCACCTTTGTGAAGACATTACGATCACAAAGTAAAACACAAAGTAACACAAAGGATCAGAACAATATATTTTGGTAATGAGAATTAAAAAAAAATGAGCGATTTTCAGCCTGAATCTTATACCGTTATAGTTGCAGACGGGACCTTTCCTCAACATGAAATACCTGTAGGGTATCTGAAGAACGCAAAAAGGGTAGTCTGTTGTGATGGTAGTGCGCAAAACCTCATTCTATCAGGAATTCAGCCGGATGCTATCGTAGGAGATTTGGATTCACTTAGCGATGAACTGGTGAACAGGTTCGCTGATCGTATTTTCCTGGATGAGAATCAGGATACAAACGATCTGACAAAGGCAGTCTTGTGGTGCGGCGATATGGGTTATAAAGAGATTGTTATTGTTGGCGGCACAGGTAAACGGGAGGATCATACACTTGGTAATATCTCACTACTCGCAGATTATATAAAAAATGTAAATATAATAATGGTAACTGACACCGGAATACTGCGGCCATTGTTAAAAAGTTCAGAAATATCATCCTTCCCTGGTCAGCAGGTTTCAATATTTTCAATTGACCCGGAAACAGAAGTCACGTCAACCGGATTGCGGTTTCCGCTATGCAGGACAAAAATATCAAACTGGTGGTTTGCTACTTTAAATGAGTCACTTGGAGATAGTTTCTCTCTTGTGTTTGACAATGGGAGATTAATTGTGTACCTGAAATATCCATAAAGAAAAAGGTCGTCGCATATTAGCAGACGACCTTTCAAATTAAAACCAAGTTAATTTCAAAACCTGTATCCTATTGTTATTCCCATTCCTTTGTTACGAAGATCAGGATCATTCTTGTCAACTTCAGAGAGCCCCATTTGATATCTGAGCTCACCTATAATTGCTCCGCCATTGGATAATTTGTAAGATACGCCTCCCCCGAAGATGATTCCCCAGTCAGCCTTTTCAGCATGATTATCTATGTTTACCGGAGTGGTAATATTGTCAGTTTTTATCTTTGAATTGGCAGAAGTGAGATATCCGATGTAAGGACCTGTGAACAATGAAAGATCCCAGTTATCTCCGAGATTTTCATCATGTATATTCCCTTTGACAAGAAGCGGTACCGAGAGGTAATTAAATTCTTTTCTTTCAACAGCTTCAGATCCGTTAAGTGTTGATGTTAACTTCGCGCCTTTCTTTTGGTAGTTTAGTTCAGTCTGGAAGGAGAGGTTGTTCCCAACCCTGTATTCCAGAAATCCACCAACCAGGAATCCCTGGTATAGGTCTACATTATTCCAAAGTTGTCCAAGGGCAGCCTGTGTTTCAAGGTTCCCTGCTGCATGTGCTCCAAATTTAATCTGGGCCTGAAGTGTCTGGCAGGTAAACAGCATTGCTGATAATCCTGCGATAATAAAAATTTTTGTTTTCATTTTTGTATTGTTTTCAAATTATAGTTTAAATATTTAATTACAGTTCATCTCCTGACTTACAACTCAGTTGCTATTCTTTCCCGAACTTCCTTAAAAGTATGGGAAGCAAGCTCTCCACGCAGGTGTGCCGAAAAATTAACCTGGTAGCCATAGGTTATACAGGCAGTGAGGAAGTAAATTCCTGTTTGTATCCAAAGTGTCATGATCTCTTTCCTGGTTTCGAAAATTGTCGCTCCCAGAGAGTTCATTTTAATATATCCGAAAATTGCGTTTGAAGAGGGAAAAATTTCACGCACTACCAGCCATATCTTGCTGAAATTTGACAATGGCCAGATAATCCCTGATAAAAACAGTAATGGTATTGAAGTGAACAAGTAGAGCATCATGGAACTTTCCCGGTTTTTAAAAATAACCGAAAGTGTCAGTCCCAAAAAGATACTTGAAAGAATAAATGGGGTTATCAGCGCTATAAGTTGAATAAAACCAGCCGATTGTCCATAACCAAACCATTCGGGAATCATGCCAACCATATATACACACAGTAAAGCATAGATTATGAAATAGGCTGCAGCTTTTCCTACTACAAGTCGTAATGCTCCCATGCGTTTACGATCTAATGGTACCAGCGTGCCAAAAACATGACGTTCGCGGGCAGTGCCGGCCAAAATGCCGATGGCAATAATTAATGTTTGCTGTATGATCAGGATAAGCGCTGCAGGAATACCATAACTTGCAAACCCTCCTGCCTGGTTTGCCATAGCGTTATCGGTAAATTTCACAGGTTCAGTAGTTATTTCCGCCTGCTTTTCGGTTAATCCATTATTCATCAGGTTTTTAATCTGAATCTGGTTGCCGGTTTCTAGAGCTACGAAACTTGTACCAGTTAACATAGCTTTATAATACAGGAAGAACTCCATATCTGCATAAGCTGAAATCGTTGTTTGGCGATGCAAAGCGATATCTGAACTGAAGGTTTCAGGAATTTGAACAATGCCGCGTATCTTCCGGTTTTTAAACATCAAAATGGCTTCTTCCATTGAAACACTGTTGGCAGTCACTTTCAAGTCGGGAGTAGCATCTAGATCCCTGATAAACTTTCGGCTGTCAGACGAATGCGAATTGTCAACAACTGCAATAGGCAAGTCGCGAACCACTTCAGGATAATAAATAAACGAATAAAGCATCGGGTAAATAAGCGGGACAGCAAAAATCAATATTATCACTCCCACATCCGAAAATATAAGTTGTAGCTCACGCATACAGATCCTGGGTAAACTCCGGAATCCTTCCCTGATTTGTCTGAATAAATTTAAGCTATTGTTTTTCATTGTATTTGGTAAAAAATTGTAACAATTAACCGCTGTATTTTTTGTTGTTTCAGGGGCTGTTGTCGGATTGTTGTCTTATGTCTTATGTACATTTTCAATAAAATTCAGATAAATTAAGGCTGATTTGAGTCGCCGGATAATGGTTAATGGCAGAAGCAGAAATATCATCAGATACAGGTATGAAACAATCGAATATTTTAGTTCGAATCCGGCAAGTATCTGACTCTGAAATATATACATATAATGCCTCACAGGAAAGCCACTCGCCCAGTATTGGAATACGGGAGGCATTGCGTCTATAGGAAAGGAAAATCCGCAGAGCGTAAGTGCCAGGATTCCATAAAATGCTGCCATATTAAGGGAGTGGCGCATCATAGGAAGTAACCCGATGCAGAAAACCCCTATGGCCTGGTATGCCAGCACGAACATCAGAGAACCAAGCATTAACCATCCCAGGCTTGTATGCATAGGAATATGTATCACCTTATAAAGCATGAAGTTTTGAAACATCATCACGAAGAAGAAAATTATTGTATATGGTAATAATTTGCCAGTCAGCGCAATAAAAATCGATTTGTCAGAAAGACGTAACCAATCGCGCGAAGTGTATTCTTTTATCTCGATACCGATACAATACACGGTCATAAGCAATATAAACAGCTGCAGCATAATTGGCAGTATAATGGTAGAGATATAGACCGGGTAACTTGCTGTAGGATTGAACAATTGATGGGTGTTAAGTTGAATAGGTTGTACCTGCGACAGAATGTAATCCTCCTGCTGGCCCATTGCTTCACGTTTCTGAATATTAATTCCTCCCGATAATGTATGAAGAATCAGTGTCAAATCGTTTTGCATCAACCCGCCGGCAATTAGGAATCCGTTATGATAATAGTAACTGATAACCGGTTGATGCGATGCAAAAATATCAGCCTGCAGGTTTTGTGGCAGGACAACAAAGCCATAAATGTTGCCTGTTCGCAATTCAGACATGGCTTCAGTTTCCGATTGAAGGTATTTTGTTACATTACTTAGCGGAGTGACATCGATAGCACGGGCAATTTTGCGTGAAGTGGCTGTGTTATCGAGATCAACAATCGCGATAGGCATTTTTGTAGGAACTCCTTCCTTTAAAAGTGAAGAGAAGAACAATATGGACAGGATGGGAAGTACAAGTACGACTATGATGTAGATTCCACGTGATGACATTCGGGTTACTTCCCTTTTCGCAACTTCCCAAATACTTGTTATGAGTAATTTCATTGCATTAAATTTCAGTACTATAATTCTAAAGGACAGATGATTAAAAACTGGTTCATCTAAGAGAATAAATAATATGCTATTCCTTCTTACTTAAGCTTTTCATAATCAACCATAAGGCTCATGCCCGGACGAAGTCCTTCAATTGCTGTATCAGGTTTTGCCCGTACTTCAAAGGTTTTTACATCGAACCCACCGTTATTTTTTGTTGCTTTAAACGTGGCGTAACTTGCCATTGCTTTGATATAGGTAACTTTCAACCTGATAATTTTGGCTCCAAGTGCGGGTATGTTTGCATCAAGCTCTTTCCCGATCTTAATTTTGGTTAGTAAGTCTTCACGAATATTGAAAACTACCCAGATATCGCTGAGGTCAACAATATTCATGATGGGCGCTCCTGAGCCAACCAATTCACCTTGTTTTGGGAAAACATCCGAAACTTCACCTTTTACAGGAGAAACCAACATTGTTTCCGAAAGATAGGATTCCACTTCAGAAACAGCTCCCTTTGCACGATTAACCAATGCAGCAGCGGCAAGCTTATCTTCCTTTTCGGCACCGTTTATTGCCATATCGTATTGCGATTTAGCGGCTTTGGAAGTGGCAATTGCTGCCTGGTAATTAGCCTCGGCTTCATCACTTTTTTGTGCCGGAACCACTCCTTCATTGAACATGTTCTGAACCCGGTTATAAGTTTTTTGTGCTAATTTCACTCCAACTTCTGCTTTCTGCCACAACTCATATGCACCTGCAATCTGTTCGGCACGTGCACCTTTGTTTGCTTTCTGATTCTGAGCAACTGCTGCATCTTCGGCAGAGTTGGCCTGTATAAGTTTTGCGTTTAATTCGGGAGCGCTGATTAGAACCAGAGTATCTCCTTTATTTACGGTCATGCCCTCCGATACCATGAATTTGTCGATACGTCCGGGAACTTTACCCGATACGCGTACTTCTGTTGCTTCTGCTTGACCTTGCAATATAACCGGCTCAGGTTTTAAGACTATCCATCCGACAAAACTTACTACTCCGATTACCAGAAGCAAGGTTAAAAATGCGATCAGCATTCCAGAATGTCTTTTATTTATTGTTTTCATTATGTTAAAAATTATGGGTTTGATGACAAATTTTATTTATGTTTCTATTTAAATTTTACTGGATATTTGATAATACAAGGTCCCCTGTGGCTTTGTAATACTCGAGGACCGATTGGCGTTGTGCAAAAACAGACTGAAGGTATTCAAGTTCCGCATTTTGCATTTCTGTTTCGGTTGCCAACCGTTCGGTGATATTTATCATCCCATCGTTGTACGATTTTTGAGCCAGTTCGAGTGCCATACGGGCAGCAATTCGTTGTTTATCCTTATATGCCACCTGGGCTATTGAAGCCTGGTAATTTGTTGAAACTTTTGTTTGGTTGAGTTCCAGTAACTCACGTGCTTCTTCCTGTGCATTTTCAGCTTTCATTACTTCCAGTTTTGCCTGACGTACCTTAGCTGAACCTCCTGAACGGTCAAAGATTTCCCATTTAAAGCCTGCCCCAACCATATATGTAGGGCCTAATCCAATGTTTTTAATATTCATGTTCATAGGAATCGGGGCATTAAAATCGACCTTAGCATTGAAGACATTATCATAACGGGCCGATGCTATTGCCTGAATCTTAGGCAGGTAATATGACTTCTCTGATTTCAGGAGATATTTCTGAGCTTCCACTCCTGCGGTTAAAGCACGTAATTCTGCCCTGTTATTGATGTCTGAACTTGAATTGGCATAAAAAAGAAGTTTTAGATCAGGATTCATGTTTTCGAAACTCGATACCGGTTTGCCGGTTAGTTGTGATAACTTTTGAAACAACAATGTTTTCTTACTTTCGTATTCCGAAAGTTTTGCTTCCAGATTAGCATTGGCAACTGCAATTTTAAGTGTGTCGAACGATGTTGCTAAACCATTTTTCAAAGCCGTGGCAGCATATTTTTTTTCAGCAGTCAGTCTTACAGCTGATTCGTCGAGCACATGTTTCGACTGGTTGAGCAATGCAAGCTGGTCATAGTAGGTTATTACTTCGCTGATCACATCCGACTTACATTTGTCCGATAATGCTTCCTGTGCTTTTATCTTTTCAGCTAATGCCTTGGAAAGATTTGGAACCTGGCCTCCGCTATACAGCAGCATTTTTACACTTGCATCAATTCCAAAATAATTGCCATAAAAATCTCCATCCAGATTATTAGAAATAGAAGGAAGTTGTATCCCCTGTTGGGTCAGCAAGGTCTGAAGCTTTGTAATTTCACTGGCTATTCCTGAAAGGTTTGGAAACAATACAGGGAAAGCCGCACTCTTCATTAATTCCTGCAGCTTCTCAATGCTTTCGAAACCCTGGATGTCGCCGATTTTTGAATTAACCGATGAATAGGCATATACATATTTACCTCCTAATTCGAGCTTAGGGATGTATGACGACCTGACTGCTTTTTTTTGAACTTCAGCAATCTGTTTATCAATGTCCTTTTCCGCTACTTTTCGATCCTTATTTACCGAAAGTCCGATTAGTTCTTTAAGTTCAGGCGAAACCTGCAGTGATTGTGAGTTTACTTTGCACATTATAGTGCTTAGTGTGAAGATCAGAATAAGAAATTGAACTCTTGTTTTCATAATATTTTAAATGATTTTATTATAACAATCTGATAATTAGGATATAAATCCATGCCATTTTTTAGTTCCCTAATCAGTATTATTTCACTTTTAAAAAAAATGACATACAGTACATTAGACTCAAACAGTTAAATGGTCGAATAAATCGCAAAAAAATTATCGCTTCATTACCCCATGAAAAAGAATATGAATGAGATTATCGAGCCTGCGTTCGATATCTTTTTCTTCCATTCCCCAGAACAGAGGAACCTCCAAACCCTTAAGTGCCGTAACAATAGCAATGGCAGCCAGAGATGTATCTTCTATTTCAAAAATACCATTCCTGACACCTTCTTTTAGTATGTTTTCCATCATCTGAATTTCTTCCTGGTCGGATTTCTTTCGGATTTTATCGACAAAATCGAGATGGCTCAGGTATTCATCTTTTATGGCGTTGTAATAGTTTGCCAGTTTTTCCACCGCGTGCATTCTTACAACCACGTGCATCTTTAATCTCTGGGCAGGACTCTCAGCATCAATATTTGCTTTGAGAAGATCCTGATTAAGCATCGAAGCCTCTTTCTCTACTACTGCCTGAAATATTTTTTCTTTGCTTGCAAAATAGTAGTAGATAGAGCTTTTCCCTTTACGGTTGGCACTGGCTATTTCATCCATCGTGGTTTTTCTGAACCCGAACTTTGAGAAAACCTGGCGTGCCACATTTACAATAGTTTCTTTTACTTCGTCTTTATCAATCATGGTTCAATCAAATTATTCCTTATACTTTTTGTTTGAGACTGCAAAGTTAAATAAGGTATTGATATAAAACAAGTATATTCGACTAAAATAGTCTAAACGTCGAATAGTATTTTATAATAAACATAAAATCAGATATATATAAAACAAAAAAATCAATATTATGAAAGATATAAATTTGTCGGATAAAAATGTTGCTAACAGGAACGTGATTTTGAAGAGATATCTGTTACCAGATTCTGGTAACTTATTACTGGCTAAGGCAAGCAATGTTTATTTTACCATTTTGAATTTCAGACCAAGGCCTGGACTTACCTATATTACAGAAATTGATTGTAGGGTCATGCCATGGCATGACCGGAGCTAAGCGAAGTTTGTAACTTCGCTTATATAAAAAACCTAGATGATTGAATTGCAGAATAGACTAAAGACGTAAAATAACCGAATAGCTGTTAAAAAGATTATCTTGTGACTATCCCATAAAAGAGGAAATTAATCAGGTTAGACAGTCGGTTTTCGAAGTTTCCATGTTCTTTGTTAATTAATAGAGGAATCTCAAGCCCTTTCATAGCTGTTACAATAGCGACAGCGCTGAGTTGTGGATCTTCAACAGAAAATTTTCCTCTCTCTATTCCATCCTGAATAATTCCTGCCACAACTTTTACTTCATCTTTGTCATAACGCTTTCGGATCTCCTCAATAAATTCAAGGTGGCTTAGGTAATCACTCTTAAGGGCAGCATAGAAATTTGTAAGCTTTTTGAGTTTACGCATCCTTACCGAGATATAGACTTTCAATCGTTCAATCGGATCATCAATTGTTAAAATGCTAATTCGAAGTTCCTCTTTAAGTTCATCTGCTTCCTTCTCGACAACTGCTTTAAAAATGTCCTCTTTGCTGTTAAAATAGTAATAGATGGATGACTTTCCCTTTCTGGTTGCAAGGGCAATTTCTTCCATGGTGGTCTTCTTAAATCCAAAGTGGGTGAAGATATTGCTGGCAATTTCAATTATCTTTATTCTGACCTCATCTCGTTGCGCTGACATTCTTTTCCAGTCTATATTGATTTTTTGTACTTTACAAGATAAAATAGAAAAAAGCATTCTCCAAATATCTTATCGGCTATTTGAGGAAAAAGGCCGGATTGTCTTAAAGATGGTGGTATAATTCTTATAAAATTTTAAGCTCCTTTACCAGATAGATAAGCTGAACACGGCTCTTTACATTGGTTTTTATATAGATCCGGTGAGTGTGATCTTTTACAGTCTGAAGGCTTATAAACAGTTTATCTGAAATCTCCTTATTGCTTAGCCCGTTACATATTTCGCGGATGATGTCTGTCTCACGTGCAGAAACTTCGTACTTTTTGCAGAACTCTTCAAATGAGATATTAATGCCGGTTCCGGAAGTGAAAACGGTGAGGAGAGTTCCATAGCTCATATATACAGGAAGAAAGGCGTTTCCTGCAAAGAACGTGAATGTAAATATTATTGAAAGATATGGCTGTGATTTATAGAAAAGCAACGGTAAACATTGTAAAACCATTGCAAGGAAAATTCCCGGACCAATTCTCTTCCTGTCGTAGTCATGGATTATTGACCTTCCATTTATCGTGAAAATAATTAGTACCGATGACCACACGGAGTAGATAAAGTGCATCAAAATGAAATAGTATTTTATTAATTCTGCAGGTCGGAGTATATTTGTCCCGGACATTAAAAATCCAACAATCACTATGATTGTGAAATTAAACAACAGGAAACCGAAGATATGCCAGTTATTAATCTTTCGTCCTGAGATTTCAGCTGAGAAACGCAACAGCATCATCCATGCAAAGACAAGGAAGGGCAGTCCGAGAAGCATGGAAATATCAGTGAATCTGACGAGAAGCTCTTCCGAAATATATGGAGTTAGAAAGGCCCTTATCACTACCTGCCCCCAGATTCCATAAAATCCGAAGGCAAAAATAAAGACTTGGTAGTAAAGCAGCAGGGAAAAGATCTCACGGTTATATTTGTTCCTGAGCCTCGATGAAAGAAGAATACCGCCTGCAGCAAGTGCGACTGAGATGATAAAGATTAAATAAGCAAGTATGCGGAACATTTTATAAAGGTATAAAAATCTGTAAAAGCTGTCAACCAAAAATAGCCCCTACCAAAGTTTTATCATACATACTAAAGTAGTAAAATTCAAATTCACTACTTTGGTATGCATGCGGGGAAAAAGACGCTTCTTAAATTTGCTTCATAAACATATACATCTTTCTTTAACAAAATTTCTTTGATATGGAAACAACAAATAGTAATTCAAATATGGAAGCAAATAACCCCTCCAATACGGTAACGGGCAGGGAGTACAAGTTAGTTCCGGATTTCGGGTTTTGCTTTGGAACAGGATGGAGAGTAATGATGGATAACTTTCTGAGATTATTTCTGGTTATCATTATTCTGGCTATTGTCACAGCTCCTTTTAGAATGTTCAATTTCCATTTCGATTGGCCTGATATTTACAGGGGGCCCTGGCATTGGGGACACAACTGGGTGCATAATTGGGGACACAATTGGGACAATGACTGGTTCAATTTAGGAACATTTGGAATATTTGCAGCTTTTTTCGGATTGCTTGCAATGCTATATGCGTTTCTGGTTGCTCCTATTTTTGAATATGGAGGAAATATGATTTTTGTACAGGCCGTCAGAAAGATAAAACCTGATTTTGAGTACCTGATCAAAGGATTTATGGAGAACTATCTTCATATAATACTCGCAAACCTGTTGGTATTTGCCCTGGTTGTCCTGGGGTTATTTGCTCTCATTATTCCTGGTATAATTATTGGATGCCGGCTTGCATTTGTATCTTATATAATAATGGATAAAAAGCTCGATCCGATTGAAGCTGTTGAGTTAAGCTGGAAGCTTACAAAGGGTTACGGTTGGCAAATATTTTTAATGGGTTTTGTGTCAATCTTCATAATTATATTTGGACTTCTGATGTTCTTTGTAGGGATCTTCCCGGCAATAATGTGGGTCTGCAGTTCATTTGCCTCACTTTATGAATCGATACTTCGGGAGAAGGAGAAACCTGTAGAAGCAGTAGCGGCATAATTGGAATATTTGAACCTCCAAATATGAATTAAGGCTGTCCAAAAGGGCAGCCTTAATTCATATATGCTAATAAAATCAATAACCTTGATATTTATGAAACCATCCCCTAGCCCGGTTTCTTTAGAGATTCCTCGCTGCGCTCGGAATGACACTTCATTTTTTGTTTAAGGAGAAGAGATGGCGGTTCGCGGTTAGGGAATCGTTGATATTTTAAAGACTCCTGCGAACCGCCATCTCTTCTTCCTACTAAACCCCGTGTTCAACCTTTCATTCCGAACGAAGTGAGGAATCTCCTATAACCATTATGAAATAATTTTATTAATACTCTGTTTGAGAAGCCTCTTTAAGGACTGAGAATAGCAAGTTTAGTATAATGTGTATAAAGGTTTGTCAGTGTTTAAGGTAATAAGAAAGGGTAAGGAAAGATCACATGAAACTCATTTATTTAAATTTGGTACCGAAAACTGATCGTTAATCAAAAAGGAAGACTAATCCGTGTAATAATCAATTCAGATGGGTAGATATTGATAATTGTTTATTACTTTTAGGATTGGTCGTATGAAAATTAGTAGAGACTAACCAGTTGATCAAAATAGAGCACTCAACTTTAGTGGCATTAAAAATAAAACCGATATTCAAACTCTATATCTGCTACAATTTTATTAACCAAACCAGCAATTAAGATGAAATCAGCACTTAAATTTTTCATTATCTCCGTAATGATCTGCTTTCCTATCAGCCTGAACTGTCAGGTAAAGATCGATCTTAATAAAAAAGTTATAACCATTGACAAGAATGCAAAGGCAAATGTCAAGAAAGATGCTACAAAGGACCAGGGAAAGGACCCAAAACAAAATCAGGGAACTTCTGAAAAGAAGGATCCCAAATCCAATGAAGAATTAAAAGCAAATACTGATAGCAAATCTGCAACTCAGGAGCAACAACCGATGCAATCCTTTTCAACGTATGATTTTGTCCCCGGGGATAAAGTGATTTTATTCGATGATTTCAGCCAGGATGCTATTGGTGATTTTCCGGCATTGTGGACTGCAAATGCCGCCGGAGAGATCAATACATTGAATATTGCACCAGGGAAATGGCTCAACCTGAATAGTACAGATGGAAATTATTTTCTTTTGAAAAGTATAGATTTTCCCAAGAATTTCATCATAGAATTTGATATTGTCCCTAAAAAAACCGGAGGTCGTATTGCAGCCGGTCTTATATTGTATGGAGAAGAGAAATCTAAGGAAATGGATAATAGCCCTCATCCTGGTAATAGTGGTATAATTATCTCAATTGAAAAAGAACGTTGGAATACTATGGGATATAAAACAAACGAAAATACAGCAATTACCGGATCATCAATAGTAAATCCAGTCGAAGTGGAAAAAGTGAATCATGTCATTATCTGGGTACAGAACAGAAGATTTCGCATTTATCATAAACAGGCAAAAGTGTTGGATATGCCAACAAATGTTTTTGATGGAACAAAATTCAATCGCTTATGTTTCAGATTATCAAGAGGCGCTTCCTGCGGTTCATACATATCTAATATCAGAATCACCGATGCATCACCCGATATGCGCTGCAAACTTCTTACAGATGGTAAACTGGTTACCTATGGAATCTATTTCGATGTGAATAAGGATGTGGTGAAACCTGAATCATACGGAACATTGAAAGGAATTGCTGATGTATTGAAAGAAAATGCTGACGTAAAAGTAAAGATAGTTGGCCATACCGATAGTGATGGCGCCGATGCCGCGAATATGGATCTGTCGAAACGCCGTGGTGCTTCTGTAAAAGATGCGCTGGTAAAAGATTTTGGAATTGATGCGTCCCTCCTCCAATCGGATGGAATGGGAGAAACTCAACCCATAGCTCCAAACGATACTCCCGTCAATAAAGCTTTGAATCGCAGAGTTGAACTTATTAAACTTTAGATCCTTATGCTATTGTAAGTTTGTTATAGTTATGAACATAAATAAAACCCTCATTCGCCATGTTTTCATAATAATTATTGTGTTGTACAATACAGGCAATGTCAGGGCGCAGTCATACAAATATTTTCCGGATAAGCCAGGCAAATTAGTTATTGAGAATAATCTCAGCAATTGTCCCGGAGTTGATATTTCATCACTTAAGAAAAATCTTACATTAATCGTCGAATGGTTTCATCAGAATGATGCATTACTAAATCCACCCAAAGGATTCAATGCCAATATTTCATTATCTGGAAATCAGTATCCGTCAGATGCTCATCCCATAGGTAATGGTTATGGAATCATGTGCAGTTTGAATCTTTCATTCCGGTACTTTTATGCTGAAAAAGATGTATTTCATACTGCCACAGGTTGGTCTGCACACGATTTTGATATCAATATAAACCAGCCTCTTTACAATATCCTGGGGACAAGGTTTGGTGACCGCGATTTTGAGAGCGGTGACGAACCCGGGTTTGAAAAATCCCTTCATCTAGTCTATGAACAGCTTCAGCAATACTATTCTATTTTCCCTCTGGAAAAAGTCATTTCTCCAGGTGTAAAATTATTTAAAGGAAGTCACCTGGTAATATCTGATCCCAATCAGCCTGAGATATGGCTTCCTGTTACAGTGAAAGAAATTATGGATGCACTGATAGGATATTATAAAGTCAGGAAAGAAATGGATGAAATCACATTCAGCAAATTAAAAAAAGAGATGACAGCAAAAGGAATGGGACAGAGTGCTGACCTTCAACAATCATCTGTTTATGATTTTATTCTCAAAGAGTATTCTGTTTTTACAACAGATGAACTTAATAAACAAGCTTGGGTTAGTTCGGGAGAAGGAATTTCAGGTATAAATTGCAAGGGTCTTGGCAATAAGGTCATCAGGTTTAATCCTGAGTGCTGGAATCTGAAATTACCGGTAACAGCTGTTCAGTTTATATCAATGGATTATAAACCTGGTTCCAAAGTTGAAATGGATGAATTTAGCCAGGATAACCATCAGCTGACAGATTATGAAAGTTTGTTTATGAATGCCTTACCAGTAGAAAGGATGGGAGAAATGATCCAGAAAAAATAAGTAGCTGAGAATTATCTGCTTCCTGAATTGATAATAAATTTTAATTAATCTTTAAATACTTGTAAAATGAAAAGCAAAGCAATCTCTTTTTTAGCAATCTTCCTGCTTTTTGTATCATTAAGCGGATTTGCGCAAACCACTGTAACACCACAAGTGAAAAAAAATGCAGAGGTTCAGGGAAAGGTTTCTCCAACAATTAAACAGGATCCGCCAAGTAGTGCAGTTAAGCCGGAAGTTACCGTTAAAACCTCCGCTGTCACTAATGTTACGCAAATAAGCGCGGTGAGCGGTTATTCTTTAACCGTTGCCAATGGTGGTGTAACTAAACACGGTATATGCTTAAGCAGAGCTTCGGGGCCTACAATTTCCAGTACTATTTTTGGTTCAGATAAGAGCCGGGGACCTGATTTCGTCGTTCAATTAACCGGATTAATACCTAACACGAAGTTTTACATACGGGCTTTTGCCACTACAAGCGCTGGTACTACCTATGGGAATGAATTGTCATTTACAACGGCGGCCAGTAAAAAATAAATGGATCTGATTCTAAGGCTTTTTTGCGTAGATTTTTTAAGTTTTGTAACTTTATACTCTAAAATATTCTAATTATGAAAACAAGATCAATTTTTCTTCTACTGGTATTGGTGATGATATTACCATCAAAGTTAAATGCTCAGTCATGGATTTTAAGAAGAGCCATTGACAGAAAGATCGAACATAAGGTTGACTCGGCAGTTGATAAAAGTGATAAGGATGATGCCAAGAAGAGACAGCAAGCCGATCAGAACCAGGCAGACAAAACTACAACTACAGAAAAAAAAGGTACCAAAGAAACCGGAAGGGGCCTGTTTGGAGGGAAAATAGACATCAAATATGAGGATGAATATGAATTTACCGGCAGGATATATATGCAGATGGAAAACTACGACAAGAAAGATGTTGTGAAGTCGGATTACTATACTTATTTTAATAGCAGTACTTTGAATGCAGGAATTGAAATGCTTCCTCTCGATGCAAAAAATGGAGATAAAACTTACCCGACTGTATTTCTGTTTGATAATGATAACAGATCCTTCATGATGATTATAGAAAGTAAAGATTCCAAAACCGGTATTATCTCATCCATGCCATCCGACTCAGCTATGGCTGCCCAGGCCAAGACCCAGAAAGAGGCTAACCCTGAAAAGGCAACAATAACAAAAACCGGGAATTCAAAGGTAATTGCCGGTTACAAATGTGATGAATATAAAATTGTGGATGCTGAAAAAGAGGGTTACTCAAATGTATGGATGACAAAAGATGTCAAGCTGAAGGCTGATAAAAAGTACTGGGGTAAAGCAGGAGTGCCAACTTATTATAATTATCCGGAGTTTGAAGGAGCAATGATGCTGGCTATGGAATCATTCGATAAAAACAACAAACCTACTCTGAAAATGGAGACTAAAGAGATCAATGACAAATTTAGCCATTCGATATCTACTGTTGGTTTGACATTCATGAAAATGAATTTCGGACAAACTGGCAAAAAATAAAGTTTAGCCCTCCTTCCCCCCCTAAAGGGGGGCTTATTTTAAGCCACCCAATCATATTAATCCCTTAACCTTAGAATTATCTATTATATTGGAGATTTTTTCAATTACTTCAGCCAAATTTTATTAAAATACAGCGAATTAACCCCCCTTTAGGGGGGCAGGGGGGCTATAATTTCTTCAGTTTTGCAAATCTCAGCAGTAGTTTTTTGCTTCCCTCTTTTTGGAAATCAACAGTAGCAGTAGTGTTTGGCGGCTGTCCTTCTATTGATTTTATTATTCCTTTACCAAATCTTTCATGTTCTACTGTATCACCCTCAGAAAACAAAGAGGAGTCACTTCCTGTAAAAGGGACCTGGGATGAAAGCTCTGTTTTCCCTATCTTTTTAAACCTGTCATCCTTTGCATAGATTTTAGGTTCTTCCCTGAGAGATGCAGGTTTGACTGCAGGTTGATTATTGTTCTGAAAAGGTTTTCCGCCGGTTTGCGGATAATGAAGAAACTTCTGATCTATCTCGCGCAGGAAACGACTGGGGCTGCATCTCTCTAGATTACCCCACTTATACCTGTTGAGCGCATAACTGAGTGTTGCCTGTTTTTCTGCACGGGTAACTGCCACATAGAACAATCGTCTCTCTTCTTCAAGCTCGCGGGCGCTTCCTGATGACATAGGTGACGGAAACAGGGTGTCTTCCATTCCGACAATATATACATGCTTGAATTCCAGTCCTTTGGCTGAGTGCATTGTCATTAGGGTTACCTTATTACGGTCTTCCTCATTTTCAGTATCCTGATCGGTTAGCAGAGCTACATTAGCCATGTAAGCCTCTAAAATTGAGGATTCTCCATTTGTCTCAGCAGATTCTGTAAAAACTTTTATTGCATTTAATAACTCTTCAAGGTTTTCGTATCGGCTTACCTCCTCCGGTAATTTTCCTTCCTTGAGTTCTCTCATGATCCCTGAACCAAGTGCAATTTCCCTGGCTTTCACGAAAGCATCGGTAGTATCAGAATTAAGACGAAGATTATTAATTACACCCACGTACCCGGATAGCTTTTTAGCTGTTCCTGAGTTAAAATGCTCGGGGAATTTACCAGCTTCACCAAGAATACTCCATGGTGTCACATTTAAGGCTGAAGCAAGTTCAAATATCTTTTGAATGGAAGTATCTCCGATTCCACGTTTAGGGTAATTTATGGATCTTTTAAGAGCCTCTTCGTCTTCCGGATTAATAACCATCCTGAAGTAAGACAGAATATCTTTTATTTCCTTGCGCTCGTAGAATGATAATCCACCATAGATCTTATATGGTATGTTTTTCCGGCGGAGAGTTTCCTCAAAAATCCTGGATTGGGCATTTGTCCTGTATAAAATTGCAAAATCTGACCAGTTGAGCTGTTGTGAAAGCTTCTTGTCGAAAATGTCAGAAGAAACGTTAAATCCTTCTTCAGAATCAGTCATTGCCTGCATTACCTGAATCTTTTCACCGGCCTCATTCATAGAAAAGACATTTTTCTTTATCTGTCCTTCATTATTTGCAATAATTGTATTCGCAGCATTGACAATTGTCTGAGTCGACCGGTAGTTTTGTTCAAGTTTAAAAAGCTGATAATCAATATAGTCGTTCTTGAACTCAAGGATATTTTCAATCCTGGCCCCACGGAACGAATAAATGCTTTGAGCATCGTCGCCAACCACACAGATGTTCTGATGTGATGCAGCGAGCTTCTTAACTATAAGATATTGTGAATAATTGGTATCCTGATATTCGTCAACAAGCACATAATTAAATCTTTCCTGATATTTGGCGAGGATATCCGGAAAATCTCTGAAGAGTATATTTGTATTAAGCAAGAGGTCGTCAAAATCCATTGCGTTGGCTTTGAAGCAACGGGCAGCATACATCCTGTATACATCTGTGAGCAAAGGCATACGGCTCGACCTGTCATAATCCTGCATCGTACTATCTGCTGCATACATAGCAGATGTGACAAGGTTATTTTTTGCAGTTGATATTCTTGAAGAAATAACACCTGGCTTGTAGATGTTATCATCCAGGTTGAGTGCTTTAATAATTGATCTGATGAGACTTTTAGAGTCGGAAGAATCATAAATGGTATAATTCGACTTATATCCCAGCCTTTCGCCTTCCATACGGAGTATCTTCGCAAAAATGGAGTGGAAGGTACCCATCCAGAGATATCGGGCTATCTCGGGACTTATGATTTTGGAGATACGCTCCTTCATCTCCTTTGCGGCTTTGTTCGTGAAAGTCAATGCAAGAATTTTGCCTGCCGGAACACCTTTATTAAGCAAATGAACTATTCGGTAAGTCAGCACTCTTGTTTTCCCTGCACCTGCACCGGCAATTACAAGAGAAGGTCCCTCAGTATTTATAACTGCTTGTTTCTGAGATTCGTTCAGATCGTTAAGATAATTAGTGGTCATAAGTTATTTTGAATTACAGCGTGCCGGGTCGGGCAAATTTAACAATAACAATTTCAGGTATTCCATTTACATGAGATTAATAAAGGAATATTTATTAACAATAACGACTGTCTGAAAAATCTTAAATCCATTAACCACAAAGTTCGCAAAGATTTAAAACCCAAGGGCGCAAAGGGATTCATATTTTTTCTTTGTGTACTTTGCGTTTCTTCCCTTTGTGTGCTTTGCGGTTAAATGATTTCAAAATTTATGAATTTCATTATACAGCTTAATTTATTATAATTGTATTTAATATTTAATTATACAGGAAAATGAAAAGATATGGACAGGTAATAGGTGTCAGACCAGAAGACTTTGAAAGATATAAAAAACATCATGCAGCTGTCTGGCCTGAAGTGCTGGATATGATCAAAAGATGTAATATGCAGAACTATTCGATCTTTCATAAAGACAATATATTATATGCATATTTTGAATATACAGGGGATGACTTTGCTGCAGATATGGCTAAGATGGCTGCTGACCCTAAGACACAGGAGTGGTGGTCTGTTATGGAACCTATGCAGGAACCGGTTGCAACCCGTAAAACAGGGGAGTGGTGGGCAGATATGGAAGAGGTATTTCATCTTGACTGACCCTGAATATTGCCCTAATTTTATTATAATTGTAAAATAGAATACCAAAAAGATCCGGAAAGCGTTGTAAATACAAAGATCTGATTGCCTGTGCGTTATTTTTTGTTAATAATGATTTTACTCATCCCGGCTATTTCTGAAGCTCAGCTTACAGCTCCCGGAATGAGTGCTGTAAGATATACTTCATATCCTTCAGCTCCAACGGTTAAAGATCCTGTATTTATATATTGTAATGCTTCGGGATCCCAAAAGGGGGTACTTAATGCTGTCAGTCCGCGAGGGACTGGTCCATTTAATTTCTCATGGTATAAATGGAGTGATCTCACTAAAAGTTTCAGCATCTTACTCTTGACCGATTCCGGCGTTTCAACTTCAACTTCGGATAATCTTGATCAGGGTGGTTACAAAGTCATTATCAGCGGAGGATATGATACAGCTTTTGTAGGCTGGGTTTTTACCGATAGCCCTTTTTCATCTGCGGCGCTTCAGAATCGTACATGTGACTATGTCGCACTGAAAGGACAGGCAGTCGTTGATACTTTTTATTATAATAACATTTCTAACGGAGTTCGCATAAAGCTTCCTAACGGCGTGAAATTTTTGTGGTCTTCCACCCCGTCCTCTTCTATACCTTCTCCTGATTTTTATCTGAACCCTCAGACTTTTGATCCACCCCTGGTCGATGTTACATATAATTTAGAGGTGAGTGATAGTTTTGGATGTATAAGTGAATCATCATTCTTTTATCAGTCAATTCACGTAAAAGCTGATTTCTCAGCTGATCCTGTTCAGGGAGATGCACCGCTTGTAGTGACTTTTACCGATCAATCTATCAGAGCTTCCAAATATAAATGGGAGTTTGGCGATACTGCTACCTCCACACTTAGCACCCCCGACCCTCATACCTATTATAAACCGGGAGAGTATTCAGTAAAGCTGACTATAGAAAGTGATCTGCATTGTATTGATTCCATGAGGCTTGAAAAAAATATAGTGGTTGATCCGTCTGAACTTAATGTTCCAAATGTCTTTACCCCCAATGGTGATGGAATTAATGACATTTTTATTGTTGAATCTAAATCATTGAGGAATTTAAGTGTTGAGGTTTTTAGCCAAAGCGGTCTGAAGGTTTATTCTTTCGATGGGGAGGGAGAAACCCTCAGACAGTGGAAGGGTTGGGACGGCAATGTAAATTCTTCATCAGTTAAAGCTTCTCCGGGAATCTATTTCTATGTAATCAGAGCTTACGGCTGGGATGACATCAGCTATGGTGGTAAGCTTTACAGGGGGGCCGTATATCTCTATAGGTAAACAACTATCCTGTTGAAATGGTTTTAGGAGTTGTGATACCTTACTCTGTGGGAAGGTTTTTCTTCAGGAAACGGATCCAGTTGTTACTTATAATATTTTGAATATCTGATGAAGAATAGCCTATTTCTGATAGTTTTTCAGGTATTTTTTGAAGGTCTGCTATTGTATTAAGGTCATATGGACACTGCTCTTTTCCAAATGCGCCATCGAGATCCGATCCAATGCCGGCATGCAAAGAGTTGCCTGTAAGCTGACAGATATGGTCAATATTGTTGGTCATTAGTTTTAAAGATACACCCATTGCTTTTGGGTCTGATTTTCCCCTTATCCAACCTGGAACCATCATCCATGCGTCGAGTGCAACTCCAATTACAGCATCCCTGTTTGCAAGTTCAGTGATCTGTTTATCAGAGAATTGCCTGTTGTGAGGTACAAACGCCCGGCAATTATTATGACTTGCCCATACAGCACCATGATAACTATCCAGAGCCTCCCTGAAGCTCTCGTCACACAGATGGGTTGCATCAAGTATTATACCAAGTTTTTCCATCTCTTTCAGGAGCTGCCGTCCTTTTATCCCTATCCCGCCTGTAGAATCGGTTCCCTGAGCATATGTTCCCGGACCATAATGAGCAGGGCCTATTGCACGTAGCCCATAATCAAATGCTTTTTCAAGGTGATTCATTGAAACAATTGAGTCTGCACCTTCAAGACTCAAGATGTAGCCTATTGGTTTATTTCCGGTTGCATTCTCCCATTGTCGCAGATGTTTTTCAAGATCCATGGCAGTTCGAATCTGGATCATTTCACCAACCTCTTCCATTTCTTTGTACCAGGCCAGCTGACCCTGTGTCTGAGCCCATGCCTGTTGTGGTGATTTCCAACCCGGTATATTGTTTCCACGTTTTACATATCTCCCTATCTGAGTGGCAATACAAACACCAACACCTCCCTCCCGCATTGAAGGTAAACTTACTGTACCCTTTGCTCTGTCGGGCTTATCAGTCATTCCCTCCTCACTCCTTCGAATATCTTCAACTGTCCATCTTAAATCACGGTTCCATTCAAGTGCATTCATTGCAAGGTCGAGGTGACCATCAAAAATCAAAGGTTTATTTAACATTTGGTGCGGATTAGATCAGAGCGTCAGCTTTCTTTTTCTTGCTTCTACATCCCATTGTCCCGTGACCTTATGATCTTTAATTACATACACAGTATCATACCGGTCAACTGTCGGACATATATGCCAGGCTATACCGTATACAGGATCACCTATTTTATATTTATCCGCCAAGGGCGTTCTTATAACCATATGTTCTTCATTATGGTTTACAAATGCATATTTTTCAATTTCCAGAAGTTTAATGCGCGGCTGTGGCATCTCAGAAGCTATTGCTTTATGGCCGAGATCGAGACATAGCAGTTCTTTCCCTGGTTTACTTATAATTCGTGTTAGTAAAATAGCTGCATGAAAATAGTTCATATCAGAAAATGAACTGCTGTAACCCCAGTCCCATAATAAAAGTGTTCCAGGACTGGTTTCAACATCTTTTCTTAAGGCGTGAACAGGGAATGTAGGAGTTCCTCCGGCAATAATTCTGATTGGTGAAATACCTTCATTTTTAAGTTCTTCAATCAGGCTGATTACAGGCACAAATGAATCGTTGCATATTTTTTCCCTGAGTGAAAGATCCGGTTCATGAATGTGACCATCATAAACATGAAGTCCTTCGGCAACCAGCATTGGCGAATCCATTATTCTTTTGAAGAGTCTTGCTGCTTTTTCTCCGGGAATCACACCGGTACGGTTCATTCCGTTATTAATGTCGAGCCAAACATGAGTTTCGAGCCCGGTTTTCCTGGCCATATCTGACAGGTTAATTATAACCTCTTCATTATCAGCTATGCAAGAGATCTTGGCATTTGTAAATTTCTGTTTTAATTTAAAAAATCTTTCAATATTAGGTCCGACCGGTTGAATGGCAAGAAGGATATCTTGCGCTCCGCACTTTGCGACCATCTCTGTTTCCGATATAGTAGCACATTTGAACTTATAAATGCCATATTTCATCTGCAGTTTGATGATCTCAGCCATTTTATGAGTTTTGACATGTGGCCTCAATCGATCTGCCCCTCCAGCAATATCAATCATTTTTTTGATATTGGCTTCAATACGTTCGGGATAGACCAGGAGCGAAGGTGAACTGACTTCATCTGCATTGTCTATCTTGTACCAATTGTCATTTGAATCGGAGGTGTTTTTCATACTTCTAAAAGAGTTCAAACATAGCTTCAACTTCTACAACTATATTCATTGGAAGCATCATCCCTACCGCACTTCTCACTCCAACACCGTAATCTTCCCCGAAAACTTCAGACATTAATTCACTGAATCCGTTAATTACAGCCGGATGACTATCGAAATCTGGAGTGCAGTTTACCATACCCAGAACTTTTACTATACGTTTGATTTTTTTCAGCTCCCCAAAATGAGCTTTAATTGTTGAAAGCATTGTTAATCCAACCTGTCTGGCCGCAATTTTTCCCGCAACGGTATCAAGATCAGCACCAACTTTCCCTTTCATCATGGTTCCATCACCCTGTATGGGCCCTTGTCCTGATATATAGAGAAATTTATCAACTACAAGAACCGGTTTATAAACTCCGACTGGTTTCGGGGCAGGAGGAAGGATAAGACCTAACTCAATAATACGCAAATCAATATCTTGTTTCATAATAATTATTTTTGGGTAGGTGAAATATACAAATTTTTTATGGTAGTGCAACGTAATTCTGTAGATCTGCCCCCAGGCTGCTTCGCGGCCATCCCCCTAAAGGGGGACTAATTCCTTCACATTAAGAAAACTATCTTCAAAAATCGAGAATTAATCCCGCCTAAGCGGGAGAAGGGGGGCAAATTCAATCAAACAAATAGTTCCGCCTTAAAGATGGTTTTAGCCTGTCCGGAAATTTCAACTCTATCACCTTTTAGTGACACTTTCAGAACCCCCTCTCTTTTAGATACCTGATGGGAATTAAAATCTTTCTTACCTGTCTTTTCAGCCCAGAATGGAGCAAGAGCACAATGTGCGGAGCCGGTTACCGGATCTTCATCTATACCAACCGCAGGAGCAAAACAACGGATACAAAAGTCGAATGCCGGATCTTCAGATCTGGCTGTCACTATCAGATCTCCGAAAGGTGATATTTTCATCAGAGAAAAATGAGGCTTCATTTCTCTTACCTCTTTTTCACTTTTCATTAAAGCAAGTGTCCATCCAAAACCTGCTTTGTACAACTCTTGAGGAACTACACCAGTGACTCTTTCAAATTCAGGAGTTATTTCAATTTTCTCCAGAGAATATACTGGGAAATTCATCTTTATCCATTCTCCGTTTTTCTTTATTTTCAGTTCACCTGCTTTAGATGAAAACCTGATCTCTTCACCACTCTTTACCAATTGTGTCTCATAAAGGATATGTGATGCAGACAGAGTAGCATGACCGCAAAGCTTCATTTCTGCTTCGGGAGTGAAAAACCTGATTATACGACAATTCTCTCCCGGAAAAACAAATGCAGTTTCGGAAAGATTCATTTCCATTGCGATATTCTGCATCCATACAGAATCAGGTTCATGATCGAGGATACAAACTCCGGCGGGGTTGCCTTTAAATTCCAGTGATGTGAATGCATCGACCTGGTAAATAATGTTGTGGGTTTTCATAATATAATTACTTTGTGTGAACCTTGAATTTTTAACCTTTCCTTTGTTTTTACCCCCTTGGGAAGGGGGTAATTCATGTCAGAAAAATCAAAAATTATCCATTTACTTAAATTATTAAGAAGAAGTTTGAACGCTTTTAAAATATTAGCTTGACTTATTCGTCTACGAAATTAAAAACAGTACAGTCGTTTCTTCCATTCACCGGTAAATTTACCCGTTTAGCAGAAATTATCCGAATCTTAGCAAATAAAACTTTGTAAACTGAAATAGTTTTATCATTTTTGCAGCATAATTTTAAAAGATTTGATGAGTATAAAGGAAAGAATTATAGAAGGCGCAGCAGAATCATTCATGAATTACGGGATAAAATCAGTAACAATGGATTTTCTTGCAAATCAACTTGGTATATCAAAAAGAACTATCTATGAGGTCTTTACAGATAAGGATGAACTGCTCGTGGAGGTATTGACAAAGATGGCCCGGCAGCAAAAGGAACTCGTGAAGAGAGTTCTTGATGAATCTGAAAATTCCATTGTGGCAATATTCAGAATGCTTGAAATAAACAGGGATAATTTTCAAACCATGAGCCCTGCATTTCAGGCTGACCTGAAGAAGTATCATCACGATATATTGATGAAGGATATTGAAAAGATTGAAATGCCTGATTACAGGAATAATTATGAGGTTATTGAAAAAGGTATTAAGGAAGGGCTCTTCAGAGAAGATATTAATCCCGATCTGACCAACCGCTGCCTTTATAACCTGGGGAGATCAATTATGGATAACAGTTTATATCCTTACGAACTGTTCTCAAGACACGATGTAATTGAAAATATCTTCATCAATTACGTCAGGGGAATTTCAACTCCAAGGGGTCTTGACCTTATTAACAGACTCGAAAAAAACTTTTAACCAAATATTGATTCAAATTAATAAGCATTAATAACAATTAATTAAAATGAAAAAGAAAGAAGTTCTGACAGTTTTACTATTATTCTTTTTGGCAGGTGGAATTATAAAGGCACAGAATAACAATGCTGACCTGAAACTTTCATTAAAAGAGGCACAGGAATATGCTTTGAAGAATAACAAAATGATCAAATCGGCAAAATTTACTGTACTAACTTCTCAGAAAGATGTATGGACAGCAATCTCTTCAGGCTTGCCGCAGGTTTCTGCCGGTGCAACTTTAACAGATAATCTTAAACTTGGAGTATTTGTTTTGACAATGAATGGCGTAACTACAGCAATAACAATGGGTATGACTTATAATCTCCCTGTTGCTGTGCAGGCATCGATGCCTTTATTTAGTGCATCTTATTATGTTGGAATTGAAACTACAAAGCTCGCACAGAAAATGGCAGAATCAAATCTGCAAAGTTCTGAAATTGATACGCGTCAGGCTGTTGCTTCTGCATATTACCTGATTCTGATTTCTGAAGAGTCATTAAGGATACTAAAGGAGAACCTCTCAAATTTACAGGAGACGTTAAAGTCTACCAGAGCTATGTACAGTTCCGGTCTCGCAGAAGCAACAGACGTCGATCAGATGGCATCAAACGTAACGATGATGCAAAATTCATTTAGCATTCTTCAGAGTAATATAGAAATAAATTACAATCTTTTGAGGTTTCAGCTTGGTGTTAAATTTGATTCTAAAATCATCCTTACGGAAACGATTGAAGATGTGGTTAAAGATATTAATATTGAAGCGCTTCTCTCTCAGAATTTAATTACTGCAGCAAATATCCAATATGATCTTGTTGATAAACAGGAGAAGATGTCGGCGCTCGATCTGAAAGCTCAAAAGGCACAAGTACTTCCCACATTGTCGGGTATTTATGCGACTTCCACATCCGGAATGGGAATGAAAATGTCTGAACTAAAATGGTATCCCAGCTCCTATCTTGGATTGAATTTATCTGTACCGATATTTGCCAGCGGACAAAGGTATTCCACCATACAGAAAGCAAAAATTAATCTTGAAAAGGCCAGAAATATAAAAGAAATGGTCGCTGACCAGCTGCAGATGCAGGATAAGCAACTAAGATACAATCTGGGAAACGCAAATATTCAATACAAGAGCCAGAAAGACAATGTGGATGTATCAAAAAGAGTATATGCAAGCATGGAAAACAAATATAAGCAGGGTATGGCTTCAAGCCTTGAACTAATACAGTCTAACGGTCTTTATCTGCAGGCAGAAAATAACTATGTGTCTGCACTAATGAACCTGCTTCAGACAAAGTTAGCACTTGATAAGCTATTGAATAACATGTAATTAATTAATCAGAAACCATCAAAATAGAAAATAATGAAATATATCAGTTCAATTCCGTCAATTATGATCTTCGGACTGCTGCTAGCAGCATGTTCATCAAAAGAGAATAATAAAAGTGCTACAACAGCTTTGGCTGCAACTGGAACAGAAAAAGCTGCTATTCCGGTGAAAGTAATGGCGTTGACAAAAACAAAAATTTCAAGAACAATTGACTATACTGCAACTGTTCTTCCTTTCGAAGAGGTCAATATGGCCCCTTCGGCTCCCGGGAGAATTGAAAAAATTTATGTTGAAGTAGGTGACAGGATAAATAAGGGCGATAAGCTCTTCCTTATGGACCGGACACAGTTGTTCCAGTTAAAATTGCAGTTAAGCAATCTTGAGAAGGATCTTAACAGGATCGACACGCTGCTTAGAACCGGCAGCGCGAAACAGCAACAGTATGACCAGATGAAGACTCAATATGATGTAACAAAAACAAATGTGGATTTCATGGAGCAGAATACTTTATTAAAAGCCCCTTTTAACGGAATTGTTACCGGAAAATATTTTGAGGATGGTGAAATCTACTCAGGTTCTCCGACAACCCTGTCAGGCAGATCGGCAGTTGTTACTGTACAGCAGGTGAATCCTCTTAAAGTTGATGTAAGCATTTCGGAACAGTTCTTTCCTCTGATCAAAAATGGTATGAAAGCAAATATTACTGCAGATGTTTACAAAAATGAAACTTTCACAGGTTCTGTCTATCGTATTTATCCGACAATTAATTCGGCAACAAGATCATTCATAACAGAAGTACAGCTTGCTAACAGAAATGATCTTCTGAAGCCCGGGATGTTCGTAAGAGTATCAATGGATCTGGGTGAAGTTGAAACATTCGTGGTTCAGGCAAATACAGTTCTGGTACAGGAAGGAACAAACATGAGGTATGTTTTTGTTGAGGAAAACAATTCAGGTAAGAGAATTGAAGTCACCATCGGAAAGAGATTCGACGATCAGCTTGAGATCATTTCTGAAACTTTAAAAGAGGGTGATAAGCTCATAACTGAGGGACAATCAAAGCTTATCGATGGAGATAAGATTCTAATAGTTAATTAGTTGTAAGAATTCCAATAATTATAAAATGAGTATCTATAGTGCTTCCGTAAAACGACCAGTAACGACTATCCTGGTTTTTGTTGCCCTGATGGTCATGGGTATATATTCACTTGTTCAATTGCCGGTGGATCTTTATCCCGAGATGGAACTGCCTTATGTTGTAGTGTATACTACTTACCCCGGGGCTAGTGCATCGGATATCGAATCAAATGTCACCCGACCTCTTGAAAATTCGCTTAACTCGGTTAGTAACCTTAAAGAGATCACATCTACCTCAAGCGATGCGACATCAGTCATATTCATGAATTTTGAATATGGAACAAACCTCGACGAGGCTTCTAATGATATCAGGAGTGCTCTGAGCCTGGTAGAACGTTATCTGCCTGATGATTGTGAAAAGCCGACAATTATTAAATTCAATACAAATATGATGCCTATAATCTATTTTGCTATCACTGCAAAAGAGAGTTATGCAGGCCTCGAGAAAATACTTGATGAAAAAATAGTAAATCCTCTGAACAGAATAGAAGGAGTGGGCTCGGTTTCTCTTTCCGGTGTACCCGGCCGCAAGGTCTATATCGATGTAGATCCCCGGAAAATGGAGGCTTACAATCTTACCATTGAGAAGATTGGCAGTATTCTGCAGGCTGAGAACATAAATATGCCGGCAGGTGATATTGAAATGGGAAAGACCGATTATCCTTTGAGGATACAGGGCGAATTTGCAGAAAGTGATGTGGTTAAAAATATTGTTGTTACCAGTTTTAATGGAAGCAATGTTTATCTTAAAGATATTGCTGAGGTACGCGATACAACACGTGAATCGAAACTTGATACCAAAATTAACGGATCCAGAGGAATGGCAATGTACATTCAGAAACAATCCGGAGGCAATACGGTTAAGGTGACCAAGGAGGTTGATAAGGCGCTTCAAACGCTGAAAAAAGATCTTCCTCCCGATGTTAAAATTGAAAAGTTATTCGATAGTGCCACATTTATTAAGGATTCAGTCAGTAACCTGACAGAAACACTAATGTATGCTGCAATATTCGTAATTCTTGTTGTCTTGTTTTTTCTGGGCAGGTGGAGAGCGACTTTTATTATTATTCTTACAATACCTATTTCCCTGATTGTTGCTTTTATTTATCTGTTTATATCAGGAGCATCGATTAACATCATCTCGCTTACGTCATTATCAATCGCTATCGGAATGGTAGTGGATGATGCTATTGTGGTGCTTGAGAATATAACAAAACATATTGAAAGGGGAAGCCGGCCACGGGAGGCTGCTATTTATGCCACAAATGAAGTATGGCTGGCAGTTATTGTAACAACATTAACAGTGGTAGCCGTATTCTTCCCGCTGACATTTGTAAAAGGACTTACCGGTGTTCTCTTCAAGCAGCTTGGAATGAGTGTGTCAATAACAATTATTACATCGGTATTTGCTGCCATAACACTTACCCCGACATTAAGCTCGCTCATGCTTAAGTGGTATCCGATCAAGAAAGATGCTCCATTCTGGACTTATGATGGTAGCATAAGGAAAGGGCTTAACTGGCTGGATCATTTTTATGAAAGAACAATAAAGTGGGCTCTGCATCATAAAACAGTGGTATCAATAATTGCAGTCGTGATTTTTATTGGTTCAATGTCCTTGTTCTTAGTGATCAGTACTGAATTCTTTCCGCAAGCTGACCAATCGCGGATTTCAGCAACCATACAGCTTCAAACCGGAACAAGAGTGGATCAGACATTACTTACTTCTACCAAAATTGATGAATTAATTAAGAGTAAATACCCGGAAGTAATTATAATGTCAACATCAACTGGGGCGGATGATCAGGGAGGTTTTGCAGCCATATTTAATGCAGGTGGAACCCATACGATACGTTACAGTCTTAGTCTTAAACCTATAAAAGATAGAAAAAAAACAGTTTTTGATATTGCTGAAGAAATGCGTGGCGACTTTGCAAAAATGCCTGAGATCGTTGACTATACTGTGAGCACATCTGATAATATGGGTAGCTTTGGCGGGAGTACAGTAGATGTTGAGGTTTATGGGTATAATATATCTCAGACAAACCTTGTAGCTGAAGAACTTGCCGGTAAGATAAAAAAGGTGAAGGGAGCCAAGGATGTTACGATAAGCCGGGCAAAATCAAAACCTGAACTTCAGATAATATTTGACCAGAATAAAATGATTGCCAACGGCCTGAACACAGCAATGGTTTCGGCAGTTATTAAAAACCGTGTTGATGGTCTTACAGCAACCAAGCTACGTCAGTTTGGCGATGAATATGATATTGTAGTCCGATTCAAAAAGAGCGACAGAAGCTCCATTACCGATATCGAAAATATAGGAGTGACGAATGCTATGGGTCAGGTAATACGACTGGGAGAGATTGCACAGGTTAAGGAATACTGGTCACCGCCAAGCATTGAGCGTAAACGCAAAGAGCGTATTGTAAGAGTCTCATTTACACCTTATAAGAGGTCGCTGACAGATATTCAGACTGATGTACAGAAAGCTATAAATGAAACAGCATTGCCGGGAGGAGTAATGGTTGTGATATCAGGAGCAATAAAAGATCAGATGGATTCATTTAAGGATATTGCCCTTCTGATGGTCATTAGCTTAATATTGGTTTATCTCATCATGGCATCACAATTCGAATCGCTTAAAATGCCATTCATTATAATGTTTTCAATTCCATTTGCATTTTCGGGTGTGGCAATTGCACTTTATCTCACTCACACATCACTCAGCGTAATATCAGGTATAGGAGCAGTGATGCTCATTGGTATTGTTGTGAAGAATGCAATCGTGCTTGTCGACTTCATTAACCTTATGCGTGAGAGAGGTCATGAATTATATGAAGCTATAGCAATTTCAGGACGTTCGCGTTTGCGGCCTGTATTAATGACTTCGGCTACTACTATCCTTGGTATGTTACCACTGGCAATGAGCACAGGATCGGGATCTGAGCTCTGGAGCCCTATGGGAGTAGCAGTAATCGGCGGACTCGTATTCTCTACTATGGTAACACTTGTGCTTGTGCCTGTTGTTTATGGAATATTCGCAAAACGGGGGGAAAGAAACAAAAACAAGGCAGTATATTCCGAATTTGATTTCATGAATGGTGATAATGGTAATGCAGAACAAAATGAATTCAATAAATAATTGATTATGAAAGCAATAATGATAATTTATAACCAGGCTCACACCGAAAAAGTTGAATATCTGCTCGATAAACTCAATATAAAAGGGTATTCACTATGGGAAAATGTACAGGGAAGAGGTTCAAATACCGGCGTTCCGCACCTGGGAACCCATGCATGGCCTGAAATTAATAAGAGTGTACTGACTATTGTTAATGATGACATAGTTGATACTGTCCTTGACAAAGTAAAAAGAATTGATGCAGTCAATGATGAGGTAGGAATCAGGGCTTTTGTGTGGGATGTGTTGAAGATGGTATAGCGTATTGTTGGCCCCCCTGCCCCCCTAAAGGGGGGTTAATTCTTTGACATTTAGACGATTTGCTCTAAAATTAATAGCCGTACAGGTAAGATTTTAATAAAATTGATAGTTTTAGCCCCCCCTTAGGGGGGATGGGGGGCAAAACAATCTATAAAAAAAGCTGCCTCAATCTGAGACAGCTTTCATATTTAAGTGGACTTTGAATTCTATTCTTCCTCTTCTTCTTCAGAGTATGCTTTAATAACCTGATCCTGTACATCCCCCGGAACCTGTGCATATTCGGCAAATTTCATCGAATACATTGCCCGGCCCCCGGTTATTGAACTGAGAGCAGTGGAATACTTATTCATTTCAGCAAGAGGTACCTTTGCTTTAATAACCTCAAAACGTCTTTCACTTGCCATACCGAGAACCATTCCACGTCTTCCCTGCAGATCGCTGATAACATCCCCCATGCGATCCGATGGAACCATTATTTCAACATCATATACGGGTTCGAGGATTTTTGGTCCGGCAATTTTAAAAGCCTGGCTGAATGCATTTCTTCCTGCAAGACGGAAAGAAATTTCATTTGAATCTACCGGGTGCATCTTTCCGTCGTATACATAGACCCTGATATCACGTGCATATGATCCGGTAAGCGGGCCAATCTCCATCTTTTCCATAATGCCCTTAAGAATTGCAGGCATAAAACGGGCATCGATTGCACCACCTACAATACTATTTACATAGACCAGTTTACCACCCCATGGAAGAGTGATCTCCTCCTTGTCGCGCACTGATATTTTTATCTCTTTGCCATTGATCTTTTGCATTGTTGCCTCTTTCGAACCTTCTTCGAAGGGTTCAATGATCATATGAACCTCACCAAACTGACCTGCACCGCCTGATTGCTTCCTGTGCCTGTAGTCTGCCTGGGCTGTTTTTGTTATTGTCTCGCGATATGGTATTTTAGGAGGATTAAAGTTCGTTGGTATCTTATAGATATTATCAAGATGCCATTTCATAATATTAAGATGATATTCTCCCTGTCCGTGAACAATTATCTGTTTTAATTCTTTTGAGTATTCGATCACAATTGTAGGATCCTCGAGATGTATTTTATTAAGCGCTTCACCAAGCTTCTCATCATCACTTTCACTTTGAGCCTTAATAGCTGTCCTGTACTTTGGTGCGGGAAATTTAACACCTTCATATTTCCAGTCATTGCCCGGTACGTTGAGCGTGTGGCCTGTTTTTGTATTTTTAAGCTTAACGAATGCACCGATATCTCCGACATGAAGCTCGGGAACTCTTGTTCTGTTCTTCCCGGCACTTACATATAGTTGTGCAAGTCTTTCTTTAGTACCATTATTACTATTGATGACATCGAGGTTTTCAGATATTTTCCCGGAATATACCCTGAAATAGTTTATCTCGCCTATATGCTCCTCAATTGATGATTTAAAGACATACACAGAACCCGGACCTGATGGATTCGGTTTAATTTCATTTCCTTTGCTGTTAACCGGAGCAGGCATATCAGATATTGAGGGAGCTTCCGCTGTAATAAATTCCATAAGGCTGTCAACACCTATGTTGTGCTTGGCGGAGAGACAAAGAACAGGGAACAGACTCCTTGTTCTTAATCCCTTTGCAATACCTTTTTTTATTTCTTCTTCGGAAAGAGTGTCATTTGAAAAGAAAAGTTCCATCAGAGCCTCATCACTCTCTGCTGCTTTTTCAACGAGGGCGCTATGCAATTCTGCTGCTTTTGTTGCCTGATCGGCCGGTATATCAACTATTTCTGCCTTGCCTCCGTCTTTTGAATAACGGAGCATCTTCATCTTAAGAACGTCAATAATCGAATTGAAGCCGGTTCCTTCATTAACAGGATACTGAATAAGGATAACATTATTGCTTAATCTTTCCTTCAGCATCTCAACGGACTTCTCAAAGTTGGCTTTTTCGTGATCGAGGCCATTAATTACAATGATAAGAGGTTTGTTTTCTTTTTCTGCATGCCTGAAGTGAATCTCAGTTCCAACCTCAACGCCATTCTGTACGTTTATTGTCATTACTACAGCATCGGAGGCAAAAAGTGAAGATATCACTCCGCCACTGAAATCATCCAGTCCAGGGGTATCTAAAATATTTATTTTATGATTCTGAAATTCAGTATACATGACCGTCGAAAAGATTGAATTCCCATTTTCATGTTCAATCGGACGATAGTCTGAAACTGTATTATTTCCTTCAATTGTACCTCTTCTTTCGATAATGCCGCCATTAAAAAGCATTGCCTCTGCAAGGGTTGTTTTGCCTGAACCCGAGTTACCCAACAGGGCAATGTTTTTAATCTGATCCGCCTGGAATGTTTTCATGTTTCGCTGGATATTATATGTTATACTTATTTATTATACGGTGTTTAGGAGGTGACAAAAATAATAATTTTTTAAAAACAGTTTAAGAAAGCAGTGATAATTACAAATTTTTTATTTCCTTTGCAGCAGTTTTTTGAAAAACAGGAGTACCGTTTTTTCTTTCACAGTAAGTTTACAAAACGTTTTTCGCAGGGAAAGATCGGGAAGGAACCTGTTGATAACTTACATTTTTAGTAAGATATATTGATTCTGAACATGCCTAAGAGCCTGAATATTTATAATAATCAGGTTTTTATACATATGTTTTATATTGTTTTAAAAAATAATGTAACCTGAATTTGATTTTTAAAAATTAAACAATACCTTTGCAAACCATTTTTTTAAGTAAAATTTAATGCTAAAATAATTGGAAATATGCCGACAATTCAGCAATTAGTAAGAAAAGGCAGGAAGAAACTGGTAGATAAGAGTAAAGCACCTGCTCTGGATTCATGTCCTCAGAGAAGGGGTGTTTGCGTACGTGTTTACACCACAACACCAAAGAAACCTAATTCAGCTATGAGGAAGGTAGCCAGGGTAAGGCTGACCAACCAGAAAGAAGTCAACGCTTATATTCCGGGTGAAGGTCATAACCTGCAGGAACACTCTATCGTACTGATCAGAGGTGGCAGGGTTAAAGATCTTCCAGGTGTTCGTTATCATCTGGTTCGTGGTGCTCTCGACACTTCAGGAGTTGATGGCCGTACTCAGAGAAGATCAAAATATGGTGCTAAAAGGCCTAAGAAGTAACAATAAAGGAATAAGATAATGAGAAAGTCAAGACCAAAGAAGAGGATTCTGTTACCGGATCCAAAATACAAAGATCCGTATGTAACAAGGTTTGTGAATAATCTTATGTTCAGTGGTAAAAAAAATCTTGCTTTTAAGATTTTCTACGACTCACTTGAAATAGTCGGCGATAAATTCAAGAGTGAAGGAAAGACTCCGCTTGAAATATTCAAGCAGGCTCTTGATAATGTTACACCTCAGGTTGAAGTTAAAGCCCGCAGGGTTGGTGGTGCAACTTTCCAGGTACCGATGGAGATCCGAACCGACAGGAAAGTAAGCATAAGCATGAAGAATATGATATCATTTGCAAGAAAAAGAACAGGTCACTCGATGGCTGAAAGGCTTGCCGCAGAACTTATGGCAGCTTATAAGCTTGAAGGCGGTGCATATAAGAAAAAAGAAGATACTCACAGAATGGCTGAAGCAAACAAAGCTTTTGCACATTTCCGGTTTTAGCTGATAATAAGAGGCAGTTGTAAAGAAATAATGGATAAAAACCTGAAATATACCAGAAACATCGGAATCATGGCCCACATCGATGCCGGTAAGACCACTACTACAGAACGTATTCTGTTCTATACCGGTCGTACGCATCGTATGGGTGAAGTACATGATGGAAACGCACAGATGGACTGGATGGTTCAGGAGCAGGAGAGAGGGATTACTATAACATCTGCCGCCACCACGACTTACTGGAAATACAGGGGTGATGATTATAAAATTAATATTATTGACACACCGGGTCATGTGGATTTTACTGTTGAAGTAGAAAGATCACTAAGGGTACTCGATGGCGCTGTAGCAGTTTTTTGTGCTGTCGGAGGTGTTGAACCTCAGTCAGAAACTGTGTGGAGACAGGCAAATAAATATGTTGTACCAAGGATTGCCTTTATAAATAAGATGGATCGTGCAGGAGCTGATTTCTTTAGTGTGGTTCAGCAGATTCAGGAAAAGCTTGGTGCAAATCCTGTACCGGTTCAGATACCAATCGGAGCTGAAGAAAACTTCATAGGAGTAATCGATCTTGTAGACATGAAGGCTCTCATCTATCATACAGATGAAGCCAATGTCACAACGTTTGAAACGGTTGCTGTCCCTGCTGATATGTTAGATGAAGCTGAGGAGTGGAGAGGTAAGCTGATCGAGGAAGTGGCAAGTGTTGATGATACCCTTCTGGCACGATATCTTGAAGATCATAATTCTATAACAAGTGAGGAGATATTAATTGCCCTGAGAAAATCCACAATTGACGGTCTGGCTATTCCTGTGATATGTGGTTCGGCATTTAAAAATAAGGGTGTTCAGAGCCTTCTTGATTCGGTGATCGCATTTCTGCCTTCTCCTGTCGATAAAGGTTCTGTTATTGGAATTGACCCGAGAAATGATGAAGAAATTATACGTGAGCCGGATGATGATGCTCCATTAGCCGCTCTCGCATTTAAAATTGCCACAGATCCGTTTGTGGGCCGTCTGGCTTTCCTGAGAATTTATTCAGGTATTCTTAAAGCAGGCGACACAGTGCTCAATGTACGCACCGGGAAAAGAGAACGTATTAACCGTCTCTTTCAGATGCACGCCAACAAACAGAATCCTAAAGAAAGTATTTCTGCCGGCGATATATGTGCTGGCGTTGGTTTTAAAGATATCAAGACCGGAGATACCCTATGTGCTATAAATAAGCCGATTTTACTGGAATCAATGGATTTTCCGGAACCTGTAATCGGCATTGCAATCGAGCCTAAAACTCAGGCCGATGTTGATAAATTATCAATGGCGCTGAATAAACTCGCTGAAGAAGATCCTACATTCCAGGTAAGGACCGATCCTGACAGCGGACAGACTATAATTAATGGAATGGGTGAGCTTCACCTTGAAATTCTTGTTGATCGTTTGAAGAGAGAATTTAAAGTTGAATGTAACCAGGGAGCACCACAGGTTGCATACAAGGAAGCTATTACAACCAGTGCTGAATTCCGTGAAGTATTTAAGAAACAGACAGGTGGCCGGGGAAAATTTGCAGATATGACATTTGATCTGGCTCCTGCTGATGTTAATGTAAGAGGACTTCAATTCGTAAATGAGGTTAAAGGCGGACATATTCCCAAGGAGTACATTCCGTCGATAGAAAAAGGATTCCGTGAGGCAATGGTCAATGGACCGCTTGCTGGTTTCCCATTGGATAGCCTTAAAGTAGTACTCAAAGACGGTTCGTACCATCCGGTTGACTCTGATGCTCTTTCATTTGAAATTGCCGCCAAACAGGCATTCAGGAAATTCGCATCCAAATGCAATCCTGTGATTCTTGAACCCATCATGTCTACAGAAGTTGTTACTCCTGAAGAATATGTTGGGGAAGTTATCGGCGATTTTAACAGGAGAAGGGGCAGAGTGGAAGGTATGGAATCGAAAGCAGGCGCAAGAGTCGTTAAAGCAAAAGTACCTCTGGCCGAGAAATTCGGTTATGTCACAGTACTTCGAACTCTTACCTCGGGCAGAGCAACATCAACTATGGAGTTCTCCCATTATGAAAAGGTACCTGTAGATATATCAAACAGAATTGTAGAAGTTACAAAAGGAAAAATTCTTTAAAAGATGAGTCAGAAAATTCGCATTAAACTGAAATCTTATGATCATAACCTGGTAGATAAATCTGCCGAGAAGATCGTAAAAACAGTAAAATCTACTGGTGCAGTGGTAAGTGGTCCCATTCCGCTTCCAACCCACAAAAAGATTTATACCGTACTTCGGTCACCGTTCGTTAACAAGAAAGCAAGAGAACAGTTTGAGCTCTCATCTTATAAAAGATTGCTCGACATTTACAGCTCAACACCGAAAACCATCGATGCACTGATGAAACTTGAGCTTCCAAGTGGAGTTGAAGTAGAAATTAAAGTGTGAAACCAGTAAAGTATAAAAGAAATGCAGGGATTAATTGGTAAAAAGGTAGGAATGACATCCATTTTTGATGAAAATGGAAAGAATATTCCATGTACGGTTCTGCAAGCCGGTCCATGTGTTGTTACACAGGTAAAAACGGTGGAGAAGGACGGTTATTTTGCTGTACAGCTTGGATTCGAAGAGAAAAAAGAAAAACACACTACTAAAGCCGAGTTGGGACATTTCAAAAAGGCAAATACATCGCCTAAGAGAAAAGTCGTAGAATTCACAGGTTTTGAAGAAGGCCAGTGTAAAGAGGGAGATGTGCTTACTGCCGAACTCTTCAGACCCGACAGCATAGTTGACGTAAGAGGCTGGTCAAAAGGAAGAGGATTCCAGGGCGTTGTGAAACGTTACGGTTTCAGTGGAGTAGGGGGAACTACTCACGGACAAAGCGACAGGCTCAGGCACCCCGGTTCACTCGGTGCCTCTTCATTTCCTTCAAGAGTATTGCCTGGCATGAGAATGGGAGGCCGTATGGGAGGAAATCAGGTTATGGCTATGGATATGAAAGTCGTGAAGCTCATGGCTGAAAATGATATAATTATTGTTAAAGGATCAGTCCCGGGTCCAAAAGGTGGTTACGTAATAATTACAAAATAATGGAATTAGCTATTCTTAATACTAGTGGTAAGGAAACCGGAAGAAAAATCGATCTTAACGATTTGATTTTCGGTATTGAACCTAACGACCATGCCATTTATCTGGATACAAAACAGTACCTGGCAAATCAAAGGCAGGGTACGCACAAAGCCAAGGAGCGTGGTGAAGTATCAGGTAGTACCCGGAAGATCAAGAAACAAAAAGGAACCGGTACTGCTCGTGCAGGAAACATCAGGAACCCTCTTTATCGTGGGGGAGGACGCGTATTCGGTCCCAAACCCAGATTTTATGGCTTCAAGCTTAATAAAAAAGTCAAACAATTAGCCAGAAAATCAGCACTTTCATATAAAGCATCAACAAATAATATTATTGTCCTGGAAGACTTCTCTTTTGATGCTCCTAAAACCAAGGAGATCATCAAAATGGGAAATAACCTGAATATTACAAATAAAAAATCTGTATTTGTTTTACCGGAACAAAATAATAATATATATTTGTCATCCCGAAATGTACAAGGGGTTGAAGTTATAATGGCCAGCGAATTAAGTACTTACAAGATTATGAAGGCTTCAACATTGATACTTGTGGAGAGTGCAGTTGACGTTTTGCAGGCAACATTTGAAAACTAGAAAATTTTGAGTAATGAATATTTTGCTTAAACCGATTGTAACGGAAAAGATGACAAGCCAGGGTGATAAATTTAATCGCTATGGTTTTCTTGTTGCCAGAAGCGCAAATAAGTTACAGATAAAAAAAGCCGTTGAAGAATTGTACAGTGTTACAGTTGATTCGGTAAATACGATGCGTTATGGAGGGAAAATAAAATCCCGTAATACCAAATCGGGACTTCTTACAGGAAAGACATCAGCAACAAAGAAGGCTGTTGTCACACTCGCAGAAGGTAATAAAATTGATTTCTATAGCAATATTTAAATACCTATATGGCAGTCAGAAAGATCAAACCTGTAACACCAGGTCAGCGACACAAAATCGCAAGCACTTTTGATACTCTCACAAGTGCTACGCCGGAGAAATCCTTGCTTCGACCGCATAAAAATTCAGGAGGAAGGAATGTTAACGGCAAACGGACTATGAGATACATCGGAGGCGGTCATAAAAAGATGTACAGAGTTATCGATTTCCTCAGGGAAAAAGATGGCATGCCGGCAACAGTTAAAACTATCGAATACGATCCAAATCGTTCTTCGAGAATTGCACTTGTTGTCTATCAGGATGGTGAGAAAAGATACATTGTAGCACCGGTAGGGCTTCAGGTTGGTCAGACATTATTGTCAGGCAAAGAGGTTGCTCCTGAAATAGGGAACACCTTGTTTTTAAGCGATATACCTCTGGGTACAATTATTCATAATATCGAGCTTAAACCCGGCAAAGGGGGAGCTATCGCCCGTAGCGCAGGAACGTATGCCCAGTTGTCGGCACGTGACGGTAAATATGCAACAATCAAGCTTCCTTCAGGGGAAACCAGATTGATCCTTACATCATGCCGCGCAACTATCGGTACAGTATCCAATCCTGACCACAATCTTGAGAGATCTGGTAAAGCAGGCCGCTCACGCTGGCAGGGACGCCGTCCAAGGGTAAGAGGGGTTGTTATGAACCCGGTCGATCACCCGATGGGTGGTGGTGAAGGAAGAGCTTCCGGCGGACATCCACGTTCGCGTAAAGGTATTCCTGCAAAAGGTTTCAAGACCAGAGATAAGAAGAAATACTCTGCAAAATTCATTGTTGAAAGAAGGAAAAAATAGCTGATATATTATGAGTAGATCAATTAAAAAAGGCCCTTTCATCGATTTCAAACTCGGCAAAAGAGTGCTTGAAATGAATGAAGGACAGAAGAAATCGGTGATCAAGACATGGTCAAGAAGATCAGTGATATCACCGGATTTTGTCGGACATACTATAGCAGTTCATAACGGGAACAAATTTATCCCCGTTTACATTACTGAGAATATGGTAGGACACAAGTTGGGAGAATTTTCACCTACCCGCACTTTCAGGGGTCACTCTGGTAATAAATAAGTAATGTAAACATTGAAAAATTATTAGAAATGGGTGCAAGAAAAAGAAATACAGCTGACCAGAAAAAAGAGGCCGCCAAAAGCAGATACCAGGCGATCCTCAGAAACTGTCCTACATCACCGCGTAAGATGAGATTGGTTACCGATCTGATTAGCGGACAAGATGTAAATAAAGCACTTGATATCCTCAAGTTTAGTTCACAGGAGGCATCTCGCAGGATGGAGAAACTTCTCCTCTCTGCAATTGCCAACTGGCAGGCAAAGAATGAAGGTGTAAGAGTCGAAGAAAGCAACCTCTACGTTAAACTTGTTCATGTCGACGGAGGACGTGCATTAAAAAGACTGCAGACAGCTCCTCAGGGTAGAGCTTACAGGGTAAGAAAAAGATCAAACCATGTAACACTCGTGCTTGACAGTAAGATTAACGAAGTTGAAAAAACATCAAATTAGAACAGATGGGACAAAAAGTAAATCCGATTGGTAACAGATTAGGTATAATAAAAGGTTGGGATTCAAACTGGTACGGTGGAAAAGATTTTTCCGGCAAACTTGTTGAAGATACCAAGATCAGGGAATATCTCAATGCCAGGCTTGCAAAAGCCAGCCTTTCAAAGATTATTATTGAAAGAACGCTGAAGCTTATCACTGTCACTGTAAATACAGCACGTCCGGGTATTATTATTGGTAAAGGCGGACAGGAAGTTGACAAGCTGAAGGAAGAACTCAAGAAAATAACCAAGAAGGAAGTTCAGATAAACATCTTTGAAGTTAAACGTCCGGAACTTGATGCCAACATAGTTGCAAACAATATTGCACGACAGCTTGAAGGAAAAATTTCTTACCGTCGTGCAATCAAGATGTCGATCGCTTCAACCATGCGTATGGGAGCAGAAGGAATTAAAATTATGATCTCCGGTCGTCTGGGTGGAGCTGAAATGGCAAGAAGTGAATCATACAAGGAGGGTCGTGTACCGCTGCATACTTTACGTGCCGACATCGATTATGCTTTAGCTGAAGCTCATACAAAAGTTGGTTTGCTTGGTGTAAAAGTATGGATATGCAATGGGGAAGTATTCGGTAAGAGAGATCTTAGTCCAAATATCGGTGCGAGAAATGCCAAAAGCAAGAGCCTGAAGAGGAAAGCAAAAAAATAAGAGACTTAGTATATAATTTTATAACAATATTTGAGCAATGTTACAACCGAAAAGGACCAAATTCAGGAGAGCCCAGAAGGGAAGAATGAAAGGAAATGCACAAAGAGGCAACCAGCTGGCATTCGGGTCATTTGGTATCAAAGCACTTGAGGAGAGCTGGATCACCGGAAGGCAGATCGAAGCAGCTCGACAGGCCGTAACGCGTCATATGAAACGTGAAGGCCAGTTGTGGATCAGAATTTTTCCTGATAAACCTATAACCAAGAAACCTGCTGAGGTGCGTATGGGTAAAGGAAAAGGAGCACCTGAAGGTTTTGTTGTTCCGATCACCCCTGGAAGAATACTGCTCGAGGCGGAAGGTGTTCCATATGAAGTTGCAAAAGAGGCACTTCGTCTGGGCGCTCAGAAACTTCCTATAACAACAAAATTTATTGTAAGACGCGATTACGTACAGGAATAATACTTAGAGAGAAATGAAAACGTCAGAAATAAAGGAATTAAGCACTTCAGATCTTCTCGAGAGAATCGATACAGAGAGGACCATGCTCGTTCGGATGAAGCTTAACCATGCAATCACTCCTCTTGACAACCCACAGAAGGTTAAAGATGTAAAACTTACGATTGCACGTCTGCTAACTGAATTGCGTACAAGAGAGTTGAATAAGAAATCTAATAGCTAGATCAGCAATGGAAAGGAATCTTAGAAAAGAACGTATAGGTGTAGTCGTCAGTACTAAAATGGACAAATCCATCGTAGTCGTCATAAAAAGGAAAGTTAAACATCCGATATATGGCAAGTTTATTAACAGGACAAAGAAGCTGATGGCGCATGATGAAGCAAATTCATGCAATGTTGGCGATACCGTACGTATATCGGAGACCAGGCCTCTGAGCAAAAACAAAACCTGGAGATTAATTGAAATAATCGAAAGAGCTAAGTAATCATGATACAACAGGAAAGCAGATTGACCGTAGCCGATAACTCAGGTGCAAAAGAAGTTTTGTGCATCAGGGTGCTCGGTGGTAGCAAAAAAAGATATGCTACCGTAGGTGATAAAATTGTCGTGAGTGTGAAATCCGCACTTCCTTCAGGTGAAGCAAAAAAAGGTACAGTGAGCAAAGCAGTTGTTGTAAGAACAAAGAAAGAGATCCGTCGTCCCGATGGTTCTTATATACGGTTTGACGACAATGCCGTAGTTCTACTTAACAATGTTAATGAAGTACGCGGAACTCGTATCTTCGGCCCGGTAGCCAGGGAATTACGTGACAAGTATATGAAGATAGTTTCATTAGCACCTGAAGTGTTGTAACATATTTAAATACACAACGATGCAGAAGAAAATACATGTAAAAAAGGGAGACTCGGTTATGGTTATAACCGGTGAATCAAAAGGTCAGAAGGGCCGTGTTCTGGAAGTCGACAGGGATAAAAACAGAGCTATTGTTGAAGGTGTAAACCTTGTCTCAAAACATACAAAGCCGAATACAAAAGCTCCACAGGGCGGTATATTAAAGAAAGAAGCACCTGTTCATATCTCAAATCTGATGCTTATTGATCCTACAACAGGCAAGCCTACACGTGTCGGTAAAAAACTTAATGAGAAAGATAAATTAGTGCGTTATTCAAAAAAATCAGGAGAGGAGATCAAGTAATGTACATACCTGCGCTACAAACCAAGTATAAAGACGAGATCGTCCCTGCATTGATGAAGGAATTCGGATACAGTACCATAATGCAGGTCCCAAAGTTGAAAAAGATAGTTATCAACCAGGGAGTAGGACAGGCTATAGCCGATAAGAAACTACTTGAATTCGGAGTTAAAGAATTATCGGATATTGCTGGTCAGAAAGCTGTTCAGACAATGTCAACTAAAGATATCTCAAACTTTAAACTGAGAAAAAACATGCCTATCGGTATAATGGTAACATTACGCAGAGACAGGATGTTCGAATTTCTAGAAAGGCTGATATCTGTTGCTCTTCCACGAATCCGCGACTTTAAGGGTATCAATTCCAAACTCGATGGCCGTGGTAATTATACGCTCGGAATTACCGAACAGATTATTTTCCCTGAAATAGACCTTGATAAGATTGCAAAGATCATGGGACTTCAGATAACTTTTGTTACTTCAGCGGATTCAGATGAAGAAGCATTGGCTCTTCTGAAGCAATTTGGTTTACCGTTTAAAAATATTAAAAACTAGTTATATGGCTAAAGAATCAATGATAGCCCGCGAAGTAAAACGAGCAAGACTGACCCAGAAATATGCTGCAAAAAGAGCTACTCTCAAAGCTGCCGGTGATTATGTAGGACTAAGCCGTCTGCCCAGAAACTCTAACCCCAACAGGATGCATAACCGTTGCAAATTAACGGGTCGTTCAAGAGGTTATATGAGACAATTCGGAGTAAGCAGGATAACTTTCAGGGAGATGGCATCATTTGGACTTATCCCGGGAGTAAAAAAAGCCAGCTGGTAATTTGAGAATAATTATAAACTATAATATTAAATAATAAAAGATGACTGATCCAATTGCAGATTTACTGACCAGAATAAGGAACGCCATTATGGCCGGTCATAAGGTTGTGGAGGCACCAGCATCCAATCTTAAGAAAGAGGTTGCCAGAATTCTGTTCGAAAAAGGCTATATCCTCAGCTATAAGGTTATTGATGGTGAAGGACCCCAGGGTGTATTGAAAATTGCGCTCAAGTATAATTCCAAGAGCAAGAAACCGGCAATTAAAGAAATTCAAAGAGTTAGCCGTCCGGGTCTCCGTCAGTATATCGGAGTTGATGAAATGCCAAGAATTCTTAATGGACTGGGTATTGCAATCATTTCTACCTCTAAAGGATTAATGACCGACAAAGAGGCAAAAAAAGAAAAAATCGGTGGTGAAGTATTATGTTATGTTTACTAATAGGAGGATAGCTTAATGTCACGAATAGGAAAATTACCTGTAAACCTGCCAAAAGGCGTCACAGTAAGTGTCAGTGATACCAATCTGGTTAGTGTGAAAGGCCCCCTGGGAGAGTTGACTCAGACAGTCGACAAAGACCTGAAGGTCGAAGTGGTGGGGAACGAAGTCGTATTATCGAGACCGACGGAATCTAAGAATCATAAGTCGTTGCATGGTCTTTACCGTGCACTGATACACAATATGGTTGTTGGAGTTTCAGAAGGATATAAGAAGGAACTTGAGCTAGTCGGTGTAGGTTACCGTGCTGAAGCAAAAGGACAGAATCTGGAAATGAGCCTTGGCTTTTCACATGAAGTTATACTTCAGCTTCCGAATGAAGTTAAAGTTGAGACTAAAACTGAAAGAAGGGCTAATCCAATTATAACCCTTACATGTATTGACAAGCAACTTATCGGACATGTTGCAGCAAAAATCAGATCTCTCCGTCCACCTGAACCTTACAAAGGAAAAGGAATTAAGTTTGTTGGAGAACAGCTCAGAAGAAAGGCTGGAAAATCTGCTAGTGTTTAGGGATAAAATTGTAAAAGTAAAAAATCATGGCCTTAACTAAGTTGGAAAGAAGAACAAGGATCAAAATGAGGATCCGGAAGAAAATAAATGGTACTGCAGAAACACCAAGACTCGCAGTATACCGAAGCAATAAACAGATATATGTCCAGGTTGTTGACGACCTGAACGGAGTTACTCTTCTGTCGGCCGGCTCGAAAGAAAAAGATATTGCAGCCCTGACAGGTATAAAGAAAATTGAACAGGCTAAACTCGTTGGAAAGCTTCTTGCTACCAAATGCAAAGAAAAGGGTATCGAGAAAGTAGTTTTCGACAGAAGTGGTTATAAATATCATGGCAGAGTAAAATCATTGGCTGATGCAGCCCGCGAAGGCGGATTAAAATTCTAATGAATTATGGGAAACGGTATAAGAAAAGTTAAAACCAGCGATCTCGAACTTAAGGATAGACTTGTTAGCATCCAGAGGGTGACCAAAGTTACAAAAGGGGGACGTACATTCAGTTTTTCAGCAATAGTAGTTGTTGGAAATGAAGATGGTATAGTCGGACATGGACTTGGTAAAGCCAGTGAAGTAACCACAGCTATTGCTAAAGGCATCGAAGATGCAAAAAAGAATCTGATAAAGGTACCCGTTATTAATGGTACAATACCTCATGAACAGGTTGCTAAATTCGGAGGCGCCAAAGTATTTATTAAACCGGCTTCAGAAGGTACCGGTGTTAAGGCAGGTGGCGCTATGCGTGCTGTTCTCGAAAGCGTTGGAGTAAAAAACGTTCTCGCGAAATCAAAAGGCTCTTCAAACCCTCACAACCTGGTGAAAGCAACATTTGCAGCCCTTCTCGAAATGAGAGATGCCTTCACGGTTGCTGAACACAGGGGTGTCACTATGGATAAAGTTTTTAACGGTTAGAAAAGAACATAGAGATGGCAAAAATTCGCATTACCCAGGTGAAAAGTAAAAACGGGAAACCTGAAAGACAGAAAAGAACTCTCGAAGCTCTGGGAATTCACAAATTAAATCATAGTGTTGAACATGAAGCTACTCCTCAGATTTTAGGAATGGTTGTAAAGGTGAGACACCTGGTTAAAGTTGAAAATATTTAAGATATTAACCATATTTACAATATAAAGTTATGGATTTGAGTAACTTAAGACCTGCAAAAGGATCAACACATAATAGTAAGCGTCTCGGTCGCGGACAAGGCTCCGGTAAAGGAGGTACATCAACCAGAGGTCATAAAGGCGCAAAATCAAGATCAGGCTACAGCAGGAAAATAGGTTTTGAAGGCGGCCAGATGCCTCTTCAGAGACGTGTTCCGAAATACGGTTTCAAGAATATTAACCGCAAAGAATATAAGGGTATAAACATCAGTACTCTTCAAACCCTTGCGGAATCAAAGAATATTGAAAAAATCGACTTTGAAGTGCTTGTAATGGCTGGACTGGTTTCAAAAAATGCTTTGGTTAAAATACTTGGAAAAGGAACCCTTGAAAGAAAACTCGAGGTTCATGCCCATGCATTCAGCAAATCAGCTATAGAAGCAATCGAAGCTAAAAAGGGAACCGCTGTAATACTTTAATTTCATGAGACTGATTCAGACTATAAAAAATATCTTTAAGATAGAAGATCTTCGCGCAAGACTGCTCTATACTTTTGGGATCATTTTATTATACAGACTGGGTAAATATATTACCCTTCCGGGTATAGATCCAGCTCAACTGGCAAATTTACATCGTCAGACGCAATCGGGTCTTATGGGACTTCTTGATATGTTTTCGGGTGGTGCATTTTCCCAGGCTTCTATTTTCGCTCTCGGAATTATGCCTTATATCTCAGCATCAATCGTAGTTCAGCTGCTTGGTATAGTTTTCCCGTACTTCCAGAAACTTCAGAAAGAAGGTGAAAGCGGAAGGCGTAAAATGAATCAATATACTAGATATCTCACAATAGCAGTACTTGTTCTTCAGGCACCGACTTATCTGGTGAATCTTACACATACCCTGCCTGCATCTGCATTTATTCTTGGTGGAACATTCTTCCAGGTATCTTCTGTAATTATACTGACAGCCGGTACAATGTTTGTAATGTGGCTTGGAGAAAAGATAACCGATAAAGGTATAGGAAACGGTATTTCTCTCATAATCATGATTGGTATCGTTGCCAGGATGCCGGCTAACTTTATTTTTGAAGTCGGAATAAGAATGAACGGTGCTGGTGGTGCTATCGGTCTAATTGTTGAAATTCTGTTTTTATTTGTTGTTGTTCTCGGAGTTATTCTCCTTGTTCAGGGCACACGCCGTGTTCCTGTCCAGTATGCAAGAAGAATTGTCGGTAATAAACAATATGGCGGGGTACGCCAATATATACCTCTGAAGGTAAATGCTGCAGGAGTTATGCCAATTATTTTTGCACAGGCCATCATGATGCTCCCGATGATTATAGCCGGGTACACAAATTCAGGATCTGGCTTTGTTGTGGCTTTCTCAAATATGTACGGGTTCTGGTATAACCTGGTAACGGCAATTTTAATTATTGTCTTTACCTATTTTTATACTGCGATTACAATTAATCCGGTTCAGATGGCAGAGGACATGAAGAAAAACGGCGGATTTATTCCAGGTATAAAGCCAGGAAGAAAAACTGTTGAGTTTCTTGATACAATAATGTCGCGTATTACATTCCCCGGTTCAATTTTCCTTGCAATAGTGGCTATCATGCCATCTATAGCAGTGAAAGCATCTGTTTCACCACAATTTGCTCAGTTCTACGGTGGCACATCACTTCTCATTCTCGTGGGTGTTATACTTGATACCCTTCAGCAGATTGAAAGTCATTTGCTTATGCGTCATTATGATGGTCTGATGAAAACAGGTCGTGTTAAAGGCAGATCAGGCTCTGTTACATCTATATAAATAAGTTTAGCGTTCTTTGATGTTGTATTTAAAGACTGATGAAGAGGTTGGGTTGTTAAAAGAGAGCAATATGCTGGTGTCAAGAACACTTGCGGAGATTGCTTCAATTATAATGCCCGGGATAACCACTCTGTATCTCGATGGAATAGCCGAATCGTTTATCCGCGATAATGGAGCAACTCCGGCTTTTAAGGGATATGGCGGCTTTCCTAATACACTCTGTACATCTGTCAACGACGAAGTGGTTCATGGTATTCCATCAGATTATACTCTTAAGGAGGGGGACATAATATCGGTTGATTGCGGAGTGATATTAAACGGATGGTATGGTGACAGCGCATTTACTTTCCCGGTAGGTGAGATAACTGAAGAAATAAGACGACTGCTCGATTATACCAGAGCTTCTCTTGAAGAAGGAGTAAAGGCCGCAGTTGCAGGTAACAGGGTTGGAGACATCTCACATGCAGTTCAGACCAAAGCGGAAAGCGGAGGATATTCTGTAGTACGGGAACTGGTGGGTCATGGGCTGGGAAGAAAACTACACGAACAGCCTGAAGTAGCGAACTGGGGAAAACCAGGAACAGGACCAAAAATGGAGAAAGGACTTGTAATCTGTATCGAACCTATGATAAACGCCGGGAAGAAGGAGACAATACAGATGAGAGACGGATGGACCATAAAAACGGCTGATGGTAAGCCTTCGGCACATTTTGAATATGCCGTAGCAGTTGATAAGGGGAGAGCTGAAGTACTAACAACTTTTGATTTTATTGAAAAAGTTTTAAATAAAATGTAATCGTATGGCTAAACAACCATCAATTGAGCAAGACGGCACTATCATCGAAGCCCTTTCAAATGCTATGTTCAGGGTGGAACTCGAAAATGGACATGTAATAACAGCACACATTTCGGGAAAGATGAGAATGCACTATATCAAGATCTTGCCAGGCGATAAGGTAAAAGTTGAAATGTCACCGTATGATTTAACAAAAGGAAGAATAACATTCAGATATAAATAAGAAATATTAAGGTAATGAAAGTAAGAGCATCTGTAAAAAAGCGCAGCGCTGACTGTAAAATAGTCAGGAGAAAAGGTCGCATTTACGTTATTAATAAGAAAAATCCCAAGTTCAAACAGAGACAGGGATAATTTTAACTAATTTTGCAACTCATTTAAGAAAAGTTTTATATGGCACGTATTGTTGGTGTGGATTTACCAAGAAATAAAAGAGGCGAAGTTGGCTTGACTTACATCTACGGAGTAGGCAGGAGCATTGCACAGCGAGTACTCGATGAGGCTGGTGTTGACAGGAATGCAAAGGTCCAGGACTGGACTGATGATCAGATCAATACTATCCGTAGGATTCTGAACGATAACTATAAGCTTGAAGGTGAACTGCGTTCAGAGACACAGATGAACATTAAAAGGCTTATGGATATTGGCTGCTATCGTGGTGTACGTCACAGAATTGGACTTCCGGTCAGAGGACAGAGCACCAAGAATAACGCCAGAACCCGTAAAGGGAGAAAGAAAACTGTTGCTAACAAGAAAAAAGCTACTAAATAAATAGATTATGGCAAAGAAGACTGGAGCATTAAAAAAGAGAGTCGTTAAGGTTGAACCTTCAGGCCAGGCACATGTTCATTCCTCATTTAATAATATTATTGTGACTTTGACCAATAATTCAGGTCAGGTTATTTCATGGGCATCTGCAGGTAAGATGGGATTCAAGGGTTCAAAAAAGAATACACCTTATGCCGCCCAGATGGCATCTGAAGAGTGTGGTAAAGTGGCTTATGATCTTGGGTTAAGAAAAGTTAAAGTATTTGTGAAAGGTCCGGGTTCAGGTCGTGAGTCAGCTATAAGGTCAATAAGCAATGTCGGCATAGAAGTTACTGAAATTGTTGATGTGACTCCAATGCCTCATAACGGTTGCCGTGCTCCCGGAAGAAGACGAGTATAAAAATTATATAATTGATATTTGTAAGTTATAAATTTAAAGCACAATGGCAAGATATACTGGCCCACGAACAAGAATAGCAAGAAAATTCGGTGAACCGATATTCGGTCCCGACAAGCATATGGAGAGGAAAAATTTTCCTCCCGGACAGCATGGAATGAACAAAAAGAGGAAGAAGACTTCGGAATATGGTGTTCAGCTCAGGGAAAAACAGAAAGCAAAATATACATACGGTATGCTCGAACGTCAATTCCGGAACACTTTTGAGAAAGCTTCAAGAAGTAAAGGGGTAACCGGTGCAGTTCTGCTGCAACTCCTGGAATCGCGTCTCGATAACGTAGTCTACCGTCTGGGTGTTGCCCCTACAAGAGCAGCTGCACGGCAAATCGTTTCTCACAGACACATTACTGTTAATGGAACTGTAGTGAACATTCCTTCATTCCAGCTCAAACCAGGTGATATTATAGGTGTCCGCGAGAAATCAAAATCTCTTGAGTCGATAGTTGATTCACTCACAACCAAAAAGTATTCAAAGCTTACATGGCTCGAGTGGGATGACACACAAATGGCAGGTAAATTTATGAACGTACCTGAACGTACTGATATTCCTGAAAACATCAAGGAACAACTTATAGTTGAATTGTATTCCAAGTAATAATATTAAGAAAAATTCTATGGCCATTTTATCATTCCAGAAGCCTGATAAAGTAATAATGCTGGAAGCCGACGACAAACACGGAAAATTCGAATTCCGTCCGCTTGAACCTGGCTATGGTATTACTGTAGGCAATGCACTAAGAAGAATTCTTCTCTCTTCATTGGAGGGTTTTGCCATTACAACGGTTAAGATCGAGGGCATTGACCACGAGTTCTCCACCATAACCGGGGTAATGGAGGACGTAACCGAGATCATCCTGAACCTGAAACAGGTTCGTTTTAAAAGGATAGTCGAGGATGTCGATCACGAAAAAGTTACGATCAAAGTAAGCGGGCAGGACGTATTTAAAGCCGGAAACATAAGTAATTCCCTTAGCGGATTCGAGGTACTGAACCCCGAATTGGTTATCTTCAGAATGGAGCCGGACGTTAAGATACAAATCGAGCTTACTATCAATAAAGGCAGGGGATATGTTCCTGCTGAAGAAAATGAACCTGTTGACAGTGAATTCGGACTTATCGCTATTGATGCTATTTTTACTCCTACGCGGAACGTAAAATATACCATTGAAAACTACCGCGTTGAGCAAAAGACAGACTATGAGAAACTTCTTTTCGAGATCGAGACGGATGGTTCAATTCATCCTAAAGATGCTCTTAAGGAAGCAGCAAAAATCCTCATATATCACTTTATGCTCTTCTCCGATGAGAAAATAACTCTCGATTCTGACGATAAGATGGCAAACGAGGAGTTTGACGAGGAAGTATTGCACATGAGGCAATTGCTCAAGACTAAGCTGGTAGATCTCGATTTGTCGGTCAGGGCGCTTAATTGCCTGAAAGCTGCAGAAGTTGAGACGCTTGGCGACCTTGTTAAGTTCAATAAGAATGACCTTCTTAAATTCAGGAACTTCGGCAAGAAATCGCTCACCGAGCTCGATGAATTGCTCGAATCCATGAGCCTGTCATTTGGAATGGATGTAAGCAAATATAAACTGGAAAAAGATTAATTTGAAAACTGGTTAAGGAAATAGAGAAATGCGACATAATAGAGTTATTAACCATTTAGGAAGAACTAGTTCACACAGGAAGGCGATGCTTTCAAACATGGCAACTTCACTTATCATTCATAAGAGGATAACTACAACCACTGCCAAAGCCAAAGCACTTCGTACGTTTGTTGAACCACTTATTACTAAATCGAAGGAAGATTCAACACACTCGAGGAGAGTTGTATTCAGTTACCTGAAAGATAAGACAGCTGTTGCTGAATTGTTCAGGGAAGTGTCACCGAAGGTCGCTGAACGTCCGGGTGGTTACACACGTATATTAAAGATTGGCAATAGGATAGGGGATAATGCAGATATGTGCATAGTGGAACTTGTTGATTATAACGAAGCAATGCTCGGAGGCGAAGCTGCAAAAACAAAAACAACGAGGAGACGCAGAAGCACAAAGAAAAAAGAAGAAAGCGTGACAGAGACAAAAGCGCCTAAAGCTGCTAAACCAAAAGCAGAAAAGAGTGTGAAACCCATTGAAAAAGCTGAAGAAGCTGAAGGGAAAGCTGTTCCAGACGCACAATAAAATGTTAAAAAGCAATAGATCAAACAGGGATGAGTCAACAAAGACTTAATCCCTTTTTTTATATGATGGATAATTGTTTAATAAAAAATAAAAATTTATGGGTCAGATAGTTAGTGTTCATGCGCGTGAGATTCTTGATTCCCGCGGAAATCCAACAATTGAAGTTGATGTAATGACAACGAGTGGTTATTTTGGAAGGGCATCCGTACCATCCGGTGCATCAACCGGAGAAAATGAAGCACTTGAATTAAGAGATGGTGATAAAAACCGCTATCTGGGCAAGGGAGTTCTGAAGGCAGTTCATAATGTTAATAATGTTATTGCTGAAGAGATAATAGGTATGGATGTTACTGATCAGGCAGGGATTGATAAGAAAATGATCGAGCTCGATGGTACAAAAACAAAAAGTAATCTGGGTGCCAATGCAATTCTTGGTGTATCTCTGGCAGTAGCCAAAGCAGCCGCTTCATATCATGGTCTGCCATTGTTTCGTTATATCGGCGGAACCAATGCAGTTACATTACCTGTTCCGATGATGAATATCATCAATGGAGGATCTCATTCTGATGCCCCTATCGCCTTCCAGGAATTCATGATAAGACCAGTCGGAGCCTCATCCTTCAGTGAAGGATTACGTATGGGAACCGAAGTATTTCATTCATTGAAAAAAGTTTTGAAAGAGCGTGGATTGAGCACTGCAGTTGGTGATGAAGGTGGCTTTGCTCCAAAGCTTGATGGTACAGAAGATGCTCTTGAAACAATAATCAAGGCAATAAGTGCAGCGGGATATAAACCAGGTAGTGATGTTACTATCGGTCTCGATTGTGCAGCATCAGAATTTTATACTGACGGCTTATATAACTATTCAAAATTTGAAGGACCAAAAGGTGCAAGAAAAACTTCAAAAGAACAGGTTGATTTTATCGAACAGCTTGTCTCTAAATATCCAATTGATTCCGTAGAAGATGGCATGTCTGAAGGAGACTGGGATGGATGGAAGATGCTGACCGACAGACTTGGGAAGAAAATTCAGATAGTAGGTGACGATGTATTTGTAACCAATGTTGACTATCTGAAAAAAGGAATTGAAATGGGTTGTGCTAATTCAATTCTTATAAAAGTCAACCAGATAGGATCTCTTACTGAGACACTCAATGCGATTGAGATGGCTCACAGGGCTGGTTATACGACTGTTACTTCACATCGTTCAGGTGAAACAGAAGATACCACAATTGCAGATATAGCAGTTGCTACTAATTCGGGTCAGATTAAGACCGGGTCGGCAAGCAGAACTGACAGGATTGCAAAATACAATCAATTGCTGAGAATTGAAGAGACTCTCGGTAATCTGGCTGTTTACGGATATAAGAAATAGATCGAGTGGCCCCCCATCCCCCCTAAACGGGGGCTAAAACTCGTTTCCTAAGGATATTATTTATGTTTAAAAGGCTGCCTGAGAGGGTGGTCTTTTTTTATGTGCGCCCGGCATGGGCGATGACTATAGGGTGAAAGTCCCGAACGCGCCTTGACAGTAGGAAGCGTTAGCCAAAGGCAAGGGTGTCCATCGTGAGGTGGAATCTGAAGGAAGCCGGAGGCAAAATCCCGGTCTGACGAATAGGAACTCTATAAAAGGCTTAAGGTTACGGACGAGTTTGCATAACAAAACGAAGTCCTAAACT